>Ga0316205_10000176_pt1 | contig 136312 bp, 124 predicted proteins | sample 3monthpyrite_MG_FD_204941 | JGI IMG/M metagenome (GOLD analysis project Ga0316205, IMG submission 204941) | Microbial mat bacterial communities from mineral coupon in-situ incubated in ocean water Damariscotta River, Maine, United States -... | ecosystem: Environmental > Aquatic > Marine >...
AATAATTGGAATTATTTTAGCAATTGTAGCGGTATATTTAGCTTCTGTTAAAAATAATTTAGAAAAGCATAAAAAAGCTGGATTGCTTTTACCAGTCATACTTTTTTTAGGATCTGGAGCCATAGATGCAACCTTAAAGTATGTAGAAATTAATTTTGTATCAGAAAATGAAGTTTCTATATTTTCTGGAAGTTTATTCGGGTTTGCTGGTGTTTTTGGGTTGATTTTTTTACTCTTTAAAACAATTCAAAAAAGAGAAGTATTTGGAGTTAAGAATTTAATTGCGGGAATTGTATTGGGTATTCCGAATTACTACTCAATTGTTTTTTTAATAAAAGCATTGCAGACAAAAGGCATAGAAAGCTCAACCTTGTTTACTATTAATAATGTTGGTATTGTGGTTGTTTCTACACTCGTTGGATTGTTAATCTTTAAAGAATCGTTTAGTTTAAAAAATAAAATCGGAATTGCATTGGCAGTTATCGGAATCGTTTTAGTTGCTGTAGCTTAATGGAAGACACGTATAAAACCATAGAAAAACCATCAGAAGAAACACTATTTAAAGACAGAAATAGTAAGTTTTTTGGATATGCTTTTCCGGTTTTAAATGAGGATGATGTTAAAAATGCATTAGAAAGTTTAAAAAAGAAACATCATTCTGCACGACATTTTTGTTACGCTTGGCAATTAGGAGTTGAAACCATTTCTTACAGAGCAAATGATGATGGAGAACCAAATAATTCTGCTGGAATGCCAATTTATGGTCAAATTCAAGCTTTTGGTGTAACTAATATTTTAATTGTTTCTGTACGTTATTTTGGAGGAACAAAATTGGGTGTTGGTGGTTTGATAAATGCCTACAAAAATTCGGCACAATTAGCTTTGGAAGCATCAACCATTTTAGATAAGACAATAAATATTGAATACCAATTGTCTTTTGGTTACGATATGATGAATAAAGTAATGCGAATTGTAAAAGAAAAAAACGTAACTATTGTTTCACAGACATTAGAGTTAGATTGTCAATATATTATTTCTGTTCGAAAAAGAGATGCAAACTCAATTTTTGAAACCTTTACCAATTTATACAAAGTAGAGGTTAAAAAACTAACTTAATTTCTCCAAAATATACTCAGGACAACGCATTGGTTTTTTAGTTTTTTTATTTATAAAAGCGAGCATTGTGTATCCAGTTGTTAAAAGTTGGTTTTTTTGATTAAAAATTTCGTACTCAAATTCAATCTTAACAGTCGGAATTTTTTTTAATGTAGTTTTTACCGTAATTTCATCGTCGAACTCAGCAGATTTTTTAAAATTACATTGTAAAGATACTACTGGAAGCATCACGTTATTTTCTTCCATATTTTTATAAGAAATGCCGAAAGACCTTAACCAGTCTATCCTTCCGATTTCAAAAAACTGTGCGTAGTTACCATGATAAACAACACCCATTTGGTCTGTTTCTCCGTAACGTATTCTAAATGAGGTAGATTTTGTAAACAAGAAATGTGTATTTTTTTATAATTTTCATTCTACGAAAAAAAAAGTTAATAATCAATAGCAAATTCATTTTTTTATACTGAATTTTATTCACACTTTTGTAAAGCTATTGAAAAAGGGTGAAAAGCTCCAAATAAGGAACAAATTATTTAACATTAATATCTGCTAATTTAGAATGACTAAAACTGCTGACTCAGTTTGGAACGAGTGCCTCTCTTTTATAAAAGACAATATAAAGCCGCAAGCATATAAGACTTGGTTTGAACCTATCAAACCAGTTAAAATTTCTGGCGAAGCATTAACAATTCAAGTACCTAGTAAATTTTTTTACGAATGGCTTGAAGAGCATTATATTAAATTACTTCGAGTTGCACTACACAGAGAGTTAGGAAAAGAAGCAAAATTAATTTATGATGTGCGTATGGAAAATACGTACAGTAGTAATAGTCCACAGACAGTTAAAATACCAAGTTCAAATAGAGATCCTTTAAAACCACAAAGAGTAACAGTTCCTTTAGAAACAAAAGACAGAGAGTTAAGAAATCCTTTTGTAATTCCAGGATTGCAAAAAGTTAAAATAGAATCTCAATTAAATCCAAATTACAACTTTAATAATTTTGTTGAAGGAGATTCTAATCGTTTAGCACGTTCTGCTGGAATGGCGGTTGCTAATAAACCAGGTGGAACCTCTTTTAATCCATTATTAATTTATGGTGGCGTTGGATTAGGGAAAACACATATTGCACATGCAATTGGTGTTGACATTAAAGACAAATATCCTGACAAGACAGTATTATACATATCTTCAGAAAAATTTACACAACAATTTATAGATTCTGTAAAATCAAACACTAGAAATGATTTTATTCATTTTTATCAAATGATTGATGTTTTAATTATTGATGATGTACAATTCTTATCTGGTAAAACAGGAACGCAAGATGTGTTCTTCCATATATTCAATCATTTACATCAAAACGGTAAGCAAGTTATTTTAACTTCAGATAAAGCCCCGGTTGATATGCAAGATATTGAGCAACGTTTATTATCTCGTTTTAAATGGGGATTGTCGGCAGAATTACAAGCGCCAGATTACGAAACTAGAATTTCTATCCTTCAAAACAAATTGTATAGAGATGGCGTAGAAATGCCAGAAGATATTGTAGAATATATTGCCAAAAACATCAAATCGAATGTTCGTGAGTTAGAAGGCGTAATTATTTCTATGATTGCACAAGCTTCTTTTAATAGAAGAGAATATTCATTAGAATTGGCAAGACAGATTGTAGATAAATTTGTTAAAAACACCAAGAAAGAAGTTTCTATTGATTACATCCAAAAAGTTGTTTCTAAATACTTTGATATGGATGTGGCAACTTTACAATCTAAAACTAGAAAGCGTCATATTGTTCAAGCACGTCAATTAGCCATGTTTTTTGCTAAAAGAATGACCAAGTCATCATTGGCAAGTATTGGCTCGCAAATTGGCCACAGAGATCACGCAACCGTTTTACACGCTTGTAAAACAGTAGATAACTTAACAGAAACTGATAAGCAATTCAGAAAATACGTAGACGACTTAACCAAGAAGTTAACATTCTAAACTTAACATCATGAGAATTTTAATGGTTTGCTTGGGAAACATTTGTCGTTCTCCATTAGCGGAAGGTATTTTACAATCAAAAGTAAATAAAGAAATAAAAGTTGATTCAGCAGGAACAGCTGGTTATCATGTAGGTCATTTACCAGATGATAGATCTGTAGCTGTTGCTAAAAAGCACGGAATTGATATTTCACATCAACGTTGTAGAAAATTTACGGTAAATGATTTTGATACATTCAATTTTATTTATGTAATGGATCAAGGAAATTATCAAGAAGTAATAAGTTTGGCTAGAAATAAATATGATGAACAAAAAGTACAGTTAATTTTAAACGAAGTTTCTCCGAATTCAAATCAGAGTGTTCCAGATCCGTATTTTGGCGGAGATGCAGGTTTTGAAAATGTCTATCAAATGTTAGATAAAGCCTGTACTATTATTGCTGATAAAATTAAAGATTGATGAAAGGTAAATTATATTTAATTCCGACTACTTTAGGTGATAACGAGCCGTTAGAAGTAATGCCAATTTCTGTAAAAAAAGTAATTGAACAACTCGATTATTTTATTGTAGAAAATGAAAAAACAGCGAGACGTTTTATCAAAAAAATCACACCAAAAAAAGCGCAACATTCATTAAAAATAATGCTGTTAGATAAATACGCAGAAGAGCTTGAAACAAATGCATATTTAGATGTTTGTAATGAAGGAATTTCTGTTGGATTATTATCAGAAGCTGGAGTTCCGGCTGTTGCAGATCCAGGAGCAACGATGGTAAAATTAGCACACGATAAAGACATTCAGGTTGTTCCGTTGGTTGGTCCATCGTCTATTTTAATGGCAATGATGAGTTCTGGAATGAACGGGCAAAGTTTTGCGTTTAACGGCTATTTACCGATTGATAAAACAGATAGAAAAAAAACAATTAAAGAGTTAGAAAAATTATCTAAGGATAAAAATCAATCTCAAATATTTATTGAAACTCCTTACAGAAACGAAAAATTATTAGCAGACTTAAAAGCAACATTAACACCCACCACAAATTTATGTGTTGCTGCAGATATTACATTGTCAACAGAATACATTAAGACAAAAGAAGTGCGAGCTTGGAAAAGCGAAAATCCAGATTTACACAAAAAACCAGCAATTTTTATCATCCATAAAGAACATTAAAAATACAAAAAGTGGAATTTAAAATTCCCTTTACTATTGTATTCTAAAGTTGGAGCAGGAATTTTTATAAAATTAATAGTAGAAAATAGGGTTTTTAAGAATTTAGAGTTCGTTTTTATCTTTGTTAAATCAACATCTAAACTCAAATAAAACTGTCTGTATGGATCTTGAAAAAGCTGATTATTAGGATTAGATTTTCCATACAACATTCCTTCGGCACCATAACCAAAAGCTAGATTTAACCATTTCGGGAAATTACCTTCTTTATTAAAAGACCAGATATTTGCAGAAAGCCAATAGGTTTGTCCGTTGTAATCTTTTAAAGCTTGTTGCAAAAAATTTTCCCCTAAAGTATTTGGTCTAATTTTAGCAAATTTTGTTTGATGAAAAGAATATTTTAATTGTATTCGTTGTTCATTCCATAACAATTCTTGTCCAATTAACAACCCTGTTCCGCTAGCATTTGCTATAATATCGCCCCAAGATGCGCCCCATTTTTTTGAAAATCCATCTAGAATTTCTACGGCGGTTAAAAAGGTAAACCCTAGTGTTGCACCATAAATTAATTGATTTTTTTTAGAAACTCCAGCCCAATCTAATACATCCATTCCTGCTTTTCCAACAACATAAGAAGTCATAAAATGCCCCATTTTGTCCATTTGTTTCCACTGATTATTATCATTGATAAATTGAAAATTGGAACGAGGATACTCTGAATACCACAATTTATCCAATCCAATTAAAGCTCCAATTGCCAAAGTAGTTTCTGTAATTGCAACTACATTTCGTCTTTTAATATTTAGTGTGTCAGCTTTTTTAAAGAATGAAGAAGTTTGTCCTTGAAGATTAAATGTAAATAGTAAAACAAACAAAAAAAGTATTGAAAATTGCGAATAAAAAATAGATTCCCGATTTCTCAGGAATAACAATTTGGTTCTGCTTTTAGTGTTAATAGTTAACATTAAACTATCTGTTAATTCCTTGCTGATTCATCCAGCGTTGATATTTTATAGCGTTTTTAGTGTGCTGTGTTAAAGAATTAGCAAATTCGTGAAATCCGATGTTATCTACACTTGCGCACATATAATAATAGTTGTGTTTTTTTGAGAATAAAACAGCATCAATAGAAGAAATGTCTGGCATTGCAATTAACGTTGGCGGAATGCCTTTGTTTTGATATGTATTATAAGGAGAGTTAATCGTTAAATCTTTTAATAAAACGCGTTTTACAATAAAATATTCTCCAAATTTTTCTTTCAGCGCATAAATAATTGTTGGATCTGCTTGTAACGGCCAGCCTCGTTTTAATCTATTTAAATACAAACCAGCAACGATTGGTCTTTCATCAATTTTGGCAGTTTCTTTTTGAACAATAGAAGCCAAAGCCATTACTTTTGTTCTGCTTAAATTTAATTTTTTAGCTTGATTGTCTCTTTTTCCATCCCAAAAACGATTGTATTCTATAAACATTCTATCTCTAAATTGTTCTGCAGAGGTATTCCAGTACAACTCATAACTATTAGGAACATACATTCCTAAAGCAGATTTTGTAGTGAATTGATGTTTGCTTAAAAAATCAACATCTTTCATTGCATTTAAAATAGCAATAGAATCTGCTTCAATTTGCTCAGAAACCCTTCCTGCTAAATCTTCTAAAGAATGTTGGTTATTAAACACAACAGTAGTTGGTGTTTGTTGCCCACTTCGTAATAAATTAATTAAATCATTATTAGAAAAACCTTTTGTTATTTTGTATTTACCAGGTTTAATTGCGTCTTGATACTTTTTTCTTTTTGCAACCCAAATAAATGGTTTTACACGCTTTAAAAAAGGTCTTACTTCATTTTCAACATCTTTTAAAGTACTGTTGGTTTTGATGTAAATAAATCCGTCTTTTACAACATTCGGTTTATAAATTTTACCATAAATATTATACACTAAAACACCAGCAATTATTAGTAATAGACTTGATATTAATAATATGAGTTTCTTTTTATTCATGTATTAATTGATATAAAATTTCATCTTTAAAAGTATTATTTGTAAAAATCCAATCTTTTTTTACACCTACTTTTTTAAACTGATGTTTGTTAAAAAGCGCACTACTTTTTGTGTTATCTGAAGTGATATTTGCATACAATTGATGCAAATTTAAATGCGTAAAACAATATTGAATAAACAAAGATAAAGCTTCTGAAGCAAAACCTTTTTGTTGATACTCATTTTGAATTAAAATTCCAACCCCAGCTCTTTTGTGTTGTGGATTAAAATCGAATAAATCAATCATTCCAATTGGTTGATTGTTTGTGTTTTCTTCAATAATTAAACGCAATTGTTTCGCTTCAAAAATATCTAAATGAGCATTTTCTAAATATTGTTTCAATAAAAATTTAGAAAACGGAGTTTGGGTATTACTCAATTCCCAAAAAGATTCATCATTTTCTGTATCAAACAAAAACTGTAAATCTTCTGGTTCTAAGGCTCTTAAATTAATTTTTTGACCACATAGAGACATAGTTGGCATAGCTTATTTTGTTGGTAATTCATTAAAAAAATTATTCACAAAAGTTTTTTGTCCTTCTTTAAATATATTCAAACAATTAAAATTAACGATAATACCTTTTGGAGCTTTTAGTAAATGCATGTAAGTTAATAATTGAGCTTTAAAAATAGGTTTTAATTCTTGAACAGACTTTAATTCTGCAACTAAACAGTTTTCAATAAGTAAATCTGCTCTTAAATTAGCATTAATTTTAATGTTTCTATAAGAAACTGGGATATTTAATTCTGATGAAAAAGAAATCTTTTCGTACTTTAATTCTTCAATTAAACATTGATGATAAATACTTTCTAATAAACCAGGACCTAATTCTTTATGAACATTAATACAACAACCTAAAAAAGCATAGGTTAAATCATCAAGAAATTGTTTAGTTATATTCATAATTCAATTTTTTAGAAATAGTTAAACTATGCGTCTATATGGTCAATATTTATAACTCCTTTAAACACAAAAGTAGCCGGTCCTTTTAGAAAAACATTTTTGTATTGTTTGTTTTCTACATTGAAAGAAACTTCTAATTCTCCGCCCAAAACAAGTAATTTAATGTTGTTTGATTTGGTTTTATTGATTTTGTGCATTGCAATTGCAACTGCAGTAACTCCAGTTCCGCAAGCCAATGTTTCATTTTCAACTCCACGTTCATAAGTTCTAACATTAAAAGTAGATTCATTTATTTGCTCTACAAAATTAATATTGCTTCCTTCGCCTCCATATGTTTTTCGTAATTTTTTCCCATTTGTAAATACGTCATATTTGCTTAAGTTCTCAACTAATTGAACGTGATGAGGAGAACCCGTATTTGTGAAAACATGATTAGTATGAATTTCAACCTTGTTTACATTAATCATTTGCAAGGAAACCAAACCATTTTCTATGCTTGCGTGATGCAAACCATCAATAGCATTAAATGTAGCTTTCTCTGAAATAACACCTAATTTATACGCAAAAGCAACAATACATCTTCCGCCATTTCCGCACATAGTTCCTTCTTTTCCATCTGCATTGTAATACATCATTCTAAAATCTGTTTCGGCGTCATTTTCTAATAGTATTAAACCATCTGCTCCAATTCCAAAATGCCGATCACATAATTTACGAACTAAATTATTGTTGTTTTTAGGGAATGACTGCTCTCTATTATCAATCATGATAAAATCGTTACCAGTTCCCTCGTATTTATAAAAAGTGATATTCATAGTGGCAAAGATAACAATTTATCTACTGAAAAAAGATTGTTAAAACACGGTTAAATATCGTTAAAATGTAGTTAAAACAGATTTGAGTAAAATGTTAAAATAGTATCTTTGAGTAGTTCTTAAAAATAATAAAAAATGAAAAAAACAGCAAGTTTATTAAGTATTGCAATTTTAGGAGGAATTTTAACTCTTAGTGGTTATAAATTGTTAATTGAAAAACCGCAAGTTGTTATAGAACGAACGATTGAACCTTCTTCTCAAGTAGTAAACGCAAAATTTACAAACACAAATTTGCCGACAATAAATTCGCCAACTAATTTTACAGAAGCTGCAGAAAAAACAATTCATTCTGTGGTGCATGTAAAAAATACAGCGATAAAAACACAATCTGATCCCTGGGCAGAATTGTTTTACGGAAGAAGAAGCGGAACAAGAAAATACGAGCAAGTTGGAACAGGAAGCGGCGTTATTATTTCTGAAGATGGATATATTGTAACAAATAATCATGTAATTGATGGAGCTTCTAATTTAGAAGTAACACTAAATAATCAAAAAAAATACAAAGCAGAATTAATTGGAACTGATGCAGAAAATGATATTGCTCTACTAAAAATTAAAGCAGATGCTAAATTGCCGTATATTCCTTTTGCAAACTCTGATGCATTAAAAATCGGCGAATGGGTGTTGGCTGTTGGTAATCCATATAATTTAACATCTACCGTAACTGCAGGAATTGTAAGTGCAAAAGGAAGAGATTTAAAGGGAAACACCAACGTAGATTCTTTTATTCAAACTGATGCAGCAGTTAACCCAGGGAATAGTGGTGGAGCTTTGGTGAATACTCGCGGAGAATTGGTTGGAATTAATACGGCAATTACCTCGAGAACAGGTTCTTTTATTGGCTATTCTTTTGCGGTTCCATCAAATATTGCTAAAAAAGTAATAGAAGACTTAATGCAGTTTGGTAGAGTACAACAATCTGTATTAGGAATAAATATTGACCCAAAATATTCTGAAGAAGGTGTTAGAATTGGAGGGTTGCCAGATCAAAGTGGCGCAAAAAATGCTGGATTAAAAACTGGAGATATCATTAAAAAAGTAAACAATGTAAAAATCTCTAAGTTTTCTGATTTAGCAGGACAGTTAAAAGCAAAAAGGCCAGGAGATTTTGTAAATGTAACTATTGATAGAAATGGTTCGCTTTTGGATAAAAAGGTTAAGCTTTCTAAAAAAAATTTATTTAGGTCAGTAGAAACTAATTTAGATTTAAGAGATTTAACAAAAGCTGAAATGAAAGAGTTGGGAATTTCTTATGGTGTAAAAATTGCTCAAGATAATTCTCAAAGAACAAATGGTTCGAGCATTAAAGGATTTGTAATCACTAAAATTAATAATAAAAAAGTAACAAGGGCTGAACAAGTTGCTGCATTTTTAGATTCAAAAAAAAGATATTCGGTTACAATAGAAATGTTAGATTTAAACAGAGAAATAGTTAAGTATTATCTTAGATAATATATAATAATTATTCATTTTAGAATCCCGCTTTTAAATTTAAAAGTGGGGTTTTTATTTATAAAAAATAGTATTCAAATCGTTATAAATAAGTATTTTTGCACCAAATTTGAAAAATCAACAGATATAACACAACTATGTCAACAACAACAAATTACGAAGATCAAGTATCTTCTCAAGTTAAAACTCGTAGAGCTACTGTAGAATTTATTAATATTGTAAACGATTTATGGTACGATAAATCTATTGAATTGGTATTGTTTAGAAATCAATTACTAGACAAGCAAACGAGTGAAGTTTTAAATTTAATAAACTACGCAAAAGAATTTGTAGCAAAACCAATTACCATTTTTGATGCCTTAGACATTGCAAAAGCAATTCAAAAATTAGATTTACCAGCATCTAAATTAGATATTGGTAAGTTAGCATACGAATGCCAATTAAATGAAGCAGCTTGCGTAGATAAATTAACTTTTGTAAAAAATCAATTAAAAGGCGCAACTGCATCAGAAAATATTGAACCAAAAGATGTGGTTTTATATGGTTTTGGTAGAATTGGGCGTTTATTAGCCCGTGAGTTAATGAACAAAATGGGTAAAGGTTCTCAACTTCGATTAAGAGCTGTGGTAACTCGCGGTAAAATTGATCAAACAGTTTTAGAAAAAAGAGCTTCTTTATTAAGTATAGATTCTGTTCATGGAGATTTTAAAGGAACCGTTCAGGTTGATGTAGAAAACAGTGCTTTAATTATAAACGGAACAACAGTATATATGATTTCTGCAAATCAACCAGAAGATATTGATTATACAGCTTACGAAATTAACGATGCTTTAATTATTGATAATACGGGAGCTTTTAGAGATAAAGAAGCATTGAGCAGACATTTAGTTGCAAAAGGAGCAAGCAAAGTGTTGTTAACTGCGCCAGGAAAAGGAGTTCCAAATATAGTACACGGAGTAAATCACAAAGAAAACAATCCAGATAAAATAGATATTTTTTCAGCAGCATCTTGTACAACCAATGCAATTACGCCAGTTTTAAAAGTGTTGGAAGATAGTTTTGGAATCAACAAAGGACATTTAGAAACAATACATGCATACACAAACGATCAAAATTTGGTTGATAATATGCATAGTAAATATCGTAGAGGTAGAGCAGCTGCTTTAAACATGGTAATTACAGAAACTGGAGCTGGAGCAGCAGTTGCAAAAGCGTTGCCAGCATTGGCGGGTAAATTAACTTCAAATGCAATTCGTGTTCCTGTACCAAACGGATCTTTAGCTATTTTGAGTTTGCAATTACATTCGGATGTTACTGTAGAATCTGTAAATGCAATCATGAAAAAATATGCTTTAGAAGGCGATTTAGTTGAGCAAATTAAATATTCTATAGATAATGAATTGGTTTCTTCTGATATTGTTGGCTGTTCTGCGCCATCAATTTTTGATAGCAAAGCAACTATTACAGACGGAAATAGTATTGTAATTTATGTTTGGTATGATAATGAATACGGATACTCTCATCAAGTAATTCGTTTGGCAAAACACATCGCAAAAGTGAGACGTTTTACGTATTATTAGTAGACAGAAAACACAAAATAATTTTTAAAAACCGAAACAAATTTGTTTCGGTTTTTAATTTTGAAGCTATTTCCTGACTGGACTGGAATTTCTATCCTGCAAGGTTTTCTTTAACCTTGTAGGTATTGTAATTTGGTTTTTTTAAAAAAATATAAATATGTTTAAAACCTTGCGGGTTGCGTTTAATTTATAAATGGATAGATATTATTCTATTCTTCCTCGAAAAAATCAATTGTAGCTTCAAATTCTTCATTTAAAAATTCGTTTTTACTCATCCAATAATCAGAAGTTGTCATTTTATAATTTGTGTCTTTTTTTTCAAGTTCCCAAATTACATCATTGGCTTGTTCAAAAGGATTAATGGCATTTACTTGATCTCCAAATAAACGTAGTACAACAGCATGATTGTCTAGATTTTTAGCAAAACATTTTAGCACAATTTCTTTGGTAATAGCTGCTTCGGCATTTTGTAATGGAGTAATTTCAAAATCTACAACAGTTGCTTTTGTATTGTAAAACTTGCCATTATACGCTTTGTATAACAACTGATTGATGTTAAAAAGATCTTTGTGTAAATTAATTTCTGGATATTCTTCCGAAATTTTATCCAACAACATTTCATGCGATAACTGTTCAATTTGTCCCTCGTTTAAATGATTAGAAAGTTTGTATTCTAACACAATAGCAGCAGCTTCATTTGGCTCAAAATCTGTAATTGCCATAAAAAGCAATTCTTTCAATTCATTAATGTCATTAACTTCTTCATTCGGAAAATCGAATCTTTCTAAGAGTACTTTATAATCATTAAGATTCCAAGAATTTTCTAGTTCTTCAACTGTAGAAATTTTGTGTATTTTTATAGCGTATTTCATTTTTTTTAAATCATTTTTGAATGAATATAAAATATACGAAATTTTAACGCCAAAAACAAGATTTATTATAGATAATATGACCATTCAAGAAAGAATACAACAACTTCGCGAAGAGTTAAATTTACACACATATAGTTATTATGTGTTAGACAATGCAACAATTTCTGATTTTGAATTTGATATTAAATTAAAAGAATTAGAAAAATTAGAAACAAAATATCCAGAATTTTTCGATGCCAATTCTCCAACACAAAGAGTTGGTGGAGAAATCACTAAAAATTTTGAAACGGTTACACATAAAAACCGAATGTACTCGTTAGATAATTCGTATTCTAAAGACGATTTATTAGATTGGGAAAAACGAGTTCATAAAGTGTTAGGAACAGAAGATGTTGAATTTACGTGCGAACTAAAATACGACGGAGCTTCTATCAACTTAACTTTTGAAAACGGGCAATTTGTAAAAGCGGTTACGCGTGGCGATGGTTTTCAGGGTGATGATGTTACTGCAAATATTAGAACTATAAAGTCGATTCCTTTAGTGATAAATGAAGACTTTGTCTCCGATTTTGAAATGCGTGGAGAAATTATTTTGCCGTTAGATGGTTTTAATAAAATGAACGAAGAGCGTGTAGAAAACGGAGAAGAAGAATACAAAAACCCGCGAAATACGGCAAGCGGAAGTTTAAAATTACAAGATAGCGCAGAAGTTGCAAAACGACCTTTAGATTGTTTGTTGTATCAAATTGTTACTTCAGATCGCAAATACAAAACACATTTTGAAAGTTTAGAAAACGCCAGAAAAGTTGGTTTTAAAGTTCCAAATACAATTGCATTTGCAAAAACAATTGATGAAGTTTTTGACTTTGTTAATTATTGGGATTCTAAACGTCATGATTTGCCTTATGAAACTGATGGAGTTGTTGTTAAAGTAAATAATTTACAACAACAAGAAGAATTAGGATACACAGCAAAAGCACCACGTTGGGCAATTGCTTACAAATTTAAAGCAGAACAAGTTTCTACAATTTTACACGAAATTACGTATCAAGTTGGTCGAACAGGAGCAATTACTCCAGTTGCAAATTTAGAACCTGTGCAGTTAGCGGGAACTATTGTAAAACGTGCTTCGCTGCACAATGCAGATCAAATTGAAAAGTTAGATATTAGAATTAATGATACTGTTTTTGTAGAAAAAGGCGGAGAAATTATTCCAAAAATTATTGCGGTAGATTTCACAAAACGTCCGCTAAATTCTGAGCCAACAAAATATGCTACACATTGCCCAGAATGTAATACCGCATTGGTAAGAACTGATGGAGATGCAAAACATTATTGTCCAAATGAATTTGGTTGCGCACCACAAATTACAGGAAGAATTCAGCATTTTATCAGCAGAAAAGCAATGGATATTGATGGTTTGGGTGGAGAAACAGTTGATTTACTACGAAAAGAAGGATTGATTGAAAATTATGCAGATTTGTATGATTTAAAAGTTGAGCAAATTATTCCGTTAGAAAGAATGGCAGAAAAGTCCGCTCAAAATATGATTGAAGGAATCGAAAAATCAAAAGAAATTCCGTTTGAAAAAGTATTGTTTGCCTTAGGAATCAGATTTGTTGGAGAAACCGTTGCAAAGAAGTTGGCAAAACATTTTAAATCAATCGATAATTTAATGTCAGCAGATTTTGAAACGTTAATTTCTGTGGATGAAATAGGCGATAGAATTGCGCAAAGTATTATCGATTTTTCGAATGATTTAGGGAACATTCAGTTAATTAATCGATTAAAATCATCTGGAGTGCAATTAGAAGTTTCAGTCGAAAGTCTAGAAAATCAAACAAATAAATTAAACGGAAATGTGTTTGTAGTTTCTGGAGTTTTTTATCAGTTATCTAGAAACGAACTCAAAAAAGCCATTGAAGATAATGGAGGAAAAGTAAGTTCTTCTATCTCTAAAAAAACAAATTTTGTAGTTGCAGGAGATAATATGGGACCAAGTAAAAAAACAAAAGCAGAAGATTTGGGTGTTGCAATTATTTCTGAACAAGATTTTATTGATATGATTACTTAGAAAGTTTATTACATTTCCATTTCTTAAAAGTTTAAATATTAATTATAACGATAAATAATGACCAAACAACTTAAAATTACTCTTGTAGCCACACTATTTTTTATTGCAGCAATTGCAGATATTTGGGGAATTATTGGCGAAAATGAAACGATGAAAACAATTGCAAAACCAATGTTGCTCACCTTGTTAGCTTTGGTGTATTTGGCATCTGTTAAACAACCCATTTTTTGGTATGTTTTAGGAATGTTTTTCAGTTTTGTTGGCGATGTGTTGTTGATGTTTGAAGGTGCTAAATTTTTTATGTTTGGGCTTTCTGCATTTTTATTGGCTCATGTCATGTATATAAAAGTTACCTCAAGTTTTTTACAAAGAGATTTAACAGTTAAAATAATTTCTTCTTCTTTACCGTTTGTGATTTTCTTCGGAATTTTACTATATTTAATTTACCCGAATTTAGAAGGAATGTTAATTCCTGTTGTAATCTACGGAATTACAATTTCTACTTTTGGTTCTGTCGCATTGTTAAATTATAGAGGAGAAAAATCTACAGAAAATTTGTGGTTATGTATTGGTGCAATTCTTTTTGTTTTATCCGATAGTTTAATCGCATTAAATAAGTTTTACGAACCCAACGAAATTTACGGAGTTGCTATTATGATAACCTATATTTTGGCACAATTTTTAATTTGTAAAGCACTCATTGTAAAGACAAATAATGCTGCATAAAAAAGACGATTTTTATTCAAAAACCATCTTTTCATCTTAATAAGAAATTTTATTCATAACATTTATTTTTCTCTTATAAAAGGGATTTCTTTTTTGTTTAGTATCAATAAAATGACTGCTGCTAAAAAAGTAATAACTGCACTAGTAAACAATGCGCCACAATCATTATTAAATTCAATTGCAAGAATTGTTAAATGCGATATAATTGCTCCGCTCATTAATCCGATAGTTAGCAAAGCACCAAGCCACGTTTTTTTTTGGAATAAATAATAAAATAGCAGCAATTAATTCTAAAATTCCAGTTGTAAATCTCATTAATGTTTCACTCTCTCCAGCAATTGTAGTAAATAAATTGATGCTTTCTTCTACGCAAGAAAATTTAAAATACAAAGTTTGCAACATGATAAAAGCAGCAAATACTTTTAAAACAATAGGAAATATTTTTTTCATTATCTAAAGATTTAAATGTTTAGGCGTTGTTTTTTAAAATCGCTTACACCAAGATACTTTTTCCTTTAGAAGTTATATTTTTTTCTTGATCAAAATAGAAATCTATACGTCCAAGATTTATACCATAAGAACCTACTTGATTAACCAACATGTTTTGATTGTTACTATTTTTTACAATCGTTGGTTTTGGTAAAAAAGTATGTGTATGTCCTCCAATAATTAAGTCGATATTCTGGGTTGCTTTTGCTAAATTTAGATCAGAAATAATTTTAGGATTTCTTCTGTAATAATAACCCAAATGCGATAAACAAATAACCAAATCGCATTGTTGTTCTTCTTTTAAAATTCTGCTCATATCTTGAGAAGTTTCAATAGGATCTAAATACTTGGTTTCTTTATACATTTTTGGGTTTACCAAACCTTCTAGTTTAATTCCTAAACCAAAAATTCCAATTTTAATTCCGTCTTTTTTAAAGATTTGATACGGTTTTACATGCGTGTCTAAAACCGTGTTTTTAAAATCGTAATTTGCAGAAACAAAATTAAAATTAGCATTTGGTAGTTGCTTGTATAAACCATTTATAGAATTATCAAAATCATGATTTCCAATGGTTGCCAAATCATATTTTAGCATGCTCATTAGTTTAAATTCTAATTCGCCACCAAAATAATTAAAGTACGGTGTTCCTTGAAAAATATCACCAGCATCTAATAATAATGTATTCGGATTTTCTTTTCTTATAGTTTCAATTAATGTTGCTCTTCTTGCAACACCACCTTTATTTGCATATTTGTAATGCGTTGCTTCAAAAGGTTCTACATGACTGTGTGTGTCGTTGGTGTGTAAAATTGTAATATGTTTTTTTTCTTTTGTTGTAAAAGAAGGTAATGTTAAACTGCCAATTGCTGCTAAAGAAGCTGCTGCCGATGTTTGTTGAATAAATTTTCTTCTGTCCATTTTATTTTCTTTTAAAACGATTGTCTAAAACAGTTTTTACAGTATCTACACTTTTAAAAAAATCTACAATTGCATTGCGCATTAAATAATCTAATTTGTAAATGTTCATTGGGTTTTTAAAAAACATCATATTATCGCCACCACTTTGTAAATAATCTGTAGTTAAAACAAAATAGCTTTTATTTTTATCAAATTTTTTGTGATTTATAAATAACTGATATCCTTTTTTTGTGATTGTTAATTGTATTTGTTTGGATAATGGATGTGCAGTTTTATTTGTGATTAAATAATTGATGAGTTCTACTATTTTATCGCCAGATAATTTAACAACAACAAAAACATTATCAAAAGGCATTAACTCAAAAGCACTTTTGTTGGTAATATTTCCTGCTGGAATTCCTGCTCTTATTCCGCCATAATTAAATAGTGCAAAATCTATGTTTTTACCAGTTTCTTTATAAAATAGAGGGTTTGCTCTTTCGTAAGATAAATCTGCTAATAAATTTCCTAAACTACTTTCTAAATCGCCATCAGTTCTTACAATGTCTTTTGGAGTGTAAGAAATTTTAGTATTTATTTCTTTAATCATTTTTTCTTTAAACGGAGCAATTGTTTTCGTAATATCGGTGTTAGAAGCAAAACTAGAATCAATTACTATTATTTTTGCAGTTATTTTAGTGACTACTTGTTTTTCTTTTTTACAAGAAAAAATTAAAAAGCTAAAAAAAAATAGAGAAGCAATTCTTTTCAATGTTGTGCGCATGTTTTTTTAGTTAAATTTGTAAGTAACGAATATACAATTTTTGATTATAGAATTTTATGGCTTTCGGAAAATTTAAAGAACAAGCTTTACTAAAGAAGTTTCAAAAGGAATTAAACTTAATTCCGGATATAAGAACACCAAATTCTAAAGAAATTCATTCAGTTGCCATTTTAACAAACAATGCTTTGTTTGAAGAAATTGATATTGCAGAACAAATTAAAAATAGTATCGAGTCTGTTAGGAATGTACATATTTATAGTTATAAAAAGTATAAAAAAACCGATCCAATTACGTATAAACATTTTACAGAAAAGGATATTGATTGGAATGGCAATATAAAAGACCCAAGTTTAGAAAGTTTTTTAGAAAATCCGTTTGATTTGCTAATTGGGTATTTTGATATAAATAATTTGTATTTAGAATATTGTGCACTAAAATCAAATGCTACTTTTAAAATAGGTTTTGCAAAAGTAAATGATAAATTATTTGACTTGGTTGTTTCTGAAGACCCTAAAAAAATAGATAGTTTTATAGAAGTTATCAAAAAATACCTTGAGTTATTACATAAAATATAACATTCAGTTTTAAAATTAACAACTCATAAGAATTCGTTATATTTCGTTTTAGCATACATTTTATAACTAATTATTTATTGTAATGACTAAGCAAAACATTAAATTTGTTTAAAATTTATAAAACTTTAAAAAATGCAAAAATTTGTTGGTACTGGAGTTGCATTGGTAACCCCTTTTAATTTGGATAAATCAGTAGATTTTGATGCGCTTAAAAAATTAGTTGAATTTAATATTGATAATGGAATTGATTATCTTGTAATTAACGGAACAACTGGAGAAAGTGCAACCATAACAAAAGAGGAAAGAAAAGAAATTATAAAAGAAATTACTAATGTAAACTACAAAAAAGTTCCATTAGTTTTAGGAATAGGAGGTAATAATACTGCAAGCGTTATTAATGAAATCCAAACTACGGATTTATCACAAATTGATGCTATTTTATCAGTTGCGCCTTATTATAGTAAACCAACACAAGAAGGTTTTTATCAACATTTTAAAGCAATTGCTTTAGCTAGTGCTAAACCAATAATTTTATACAATGTTCCTGGAAGAACTGCTAAAAATATGGATCCAGCAACAATTATTCGCTTAGCAAATGATTTTGAAAATATCATTGCAGTAAAAGAAGCAGCTGGAAATATACCGCAATATTTAGAGTTGATTAAAAATAAGCCTCAAGATTTTTTAATTATTTCTGGAGATGATGATTTAGCGTTAACAACTGTTTTAGCTGGAGGTTCTGGCGTTATTTCTGTCATTGGCCAGGCATTTCCAAAAGAGTTTTCTACACTAATTAATTTTGGATTAGAAGGTAAAAACAAAGAAGCGTATGAGATTCATTTTAAACTAATTGAAATTATTAATTTAATATTTACAGAAAATAATCCGGCAGGAATAAAAACCGTTTTACAAGAGTTAAACATTACTTCAGATGAAGTTCGTTTACCTTTAGTAAAAACAACAAGTAAATTACAAAAAGAAATCACTAATTTTGTAACAAATTTTTAATACAATAACCATGTTAACAAGCAAAATAGAAACAGCATTAAATAATCAAGTAACAGTAGAAGCAGAGTCGTCGCAAGTATATTTAGCAATGGCTTCTTGGGCAGAAAAATTAGGTTTCGAGGGCGTTTCTCAATTTATGTATGCACATTCTGATGAAGAAAGACAACACATGTTAAAATTGATAAAATTTATAAATGAACGTGGTGGACATGCTAAAGTTGCTGAACTTTCTGCTCCACCAATAGAATTTGGATCTTTTAAAGACATGTTTCAAACATTATTTGATCATGAAGTGATGGTTTCTAAAACTATAAATGATTTGGTAGATGTTTCTTTACAAGAAAAAGATTATGCAACTCATAATTTTTTACAGTGGTATGTTTCTGAACAAATAGAAGAAGAAGCGTTAGCAAGAAATATTTTAGATAAAATTAACTTAATTGGAGATGATAAAAGTGGTTTTTATTTGTTTGATACTGATATCAAACAATTAATCGAAAAGACAGCAAATCCACAGGTTTAACATTAACAAACTTTTAGTAAAACTATAAGAATCTTTTAAGGGTTTTTATGGTTAATTGCGCTTTACAATTTTACTGTGTTAAAATCGTTTTATTAATCCATAATTAATCACTAATTTTGCCAAATGTTTAGAATGAAGAATTTACTTTATATTGCTTTTTTAGGATTACTTTTTACATCGTGTAGCGAGTACCAAAAAGTATTTAATAAAGGTACTGTAGAGCAGCAATATGTTATGGCTGTAAAGATGTACGAAGCTAAAAAATATAACAAAGCCTTAGATTTATTTGAAAAAATCACATCTTCATATAGTGGTAAACCTCAAATGGAACGTATTCAATTTATGATTGCACAATCTAATTTTAATACAAAAAATTATGATTTAGCGGGTTATTATTTCCAAAGATTCACTCAAAATTATCCAAAAAGTTCTAAGAAAGAAGAAGCAGCATTTTTATCTGCATATAGTTACAAACTGGCTTCTCCTGTTTTTAGCTTAGATCCGAGAGATACCAATAAAGCATTAGAAGCTTTTCAATCATTTATAGATGCCTATCCAGATTCTGAAAGATTACCAGAAGCAAATAAATATTATCAAGAGATTAGATATAAATTACAAAAGAAAGCTTTTGAAGTAGCAAAAGTATATTATACTACTGCAGATTATGATCCTGCAAGAAATTACCGAGCAGCTATTGTGGCATTTGATAATTTATTAGAAGATTACTTAGGGTCAGAATTTAAAGAAGAGGCATTGTATTATAGACTTAAAGCATCACACGATTTAGCTTTAAGAAGTTCATTAAGAAAGAAACAAGGAAGAATTAAAGAAGCTATAAAAGCATACGAAAAATTAAAAAGGAACTTTCCTAAAACGAAGTATTTAGACGATTCTGATAAAATGTTAGCCAACTTAGAAAAAGAACAAAAACAATTAATAAAAAGTTAATTATGGATTATAAAGAAACCAACGCACCAGTAACAACTATTACGTACAATAAGGGTGCTATTGAAGCTCCAACTCAAAATATTTATGAAGCCATAAATATTATTGCAAAAAGAGCTACGCAAATTAATAGCGATTTAAAAACAGAATTATTAGATAAATTAGATGAATTTGCTACTTATAATGACAGTTTAGAAGAAGTTTTTGAAAACAAAGAACAAATTGAGGTTTCAAAATTCTATGAAAAATTACCAAAAGCTACTGCAATTGCTGTAGAAGAATGGTTAGAGGGTAAAGTTTATTATAGAACTCCAGAAACAGAGTAAATGTCTATTTTAAGCGGTAAAAAAGTTTTACTAGCAATTAGTGCTGGTATTGCCGCTTATAAAACGGCCAGTTTGGTTCGTTTATTTATAAAATCTGGCGCAGAAGTTAAAGTAATAATGACACCTGCGTCAAAAGATTTTATCACTCCACTAACACTTTCAACACTTTCTAAAAATCCAGTTTCATCTACTTTTTATGATAAAGAAGATGAGAATGAAATCTGGAATAATCACGTAGATTTAGGTCTTTGGGCAGATATGATGTTGGTTGCGCCAGCAACAGCAAATACCTTGTCTAAAATGGCAAACGGAACTTGTGATAACTTAGTAATAGCAACGTATTTGTCTGCTAAATGTCCAGTTTATTTTGCGCCAGCAATGGATTTAGATATGTATCAACATCCATCAACAAAAAACTCTTTAGAAAAACTACAACATTTTGGTAATATTTTAATTCCTGCTACAAGTGGTGAATTAGCAAGTGGTTTGATTGGAGAAGGAAGAATGGCTGAGCCAGAAGATATTGTTTCTTTTATAGAAAATGATATGCTATCTAAACTACCTTTAAAAGGAAAAAAAATATTAATTACAGCAGGACCAACGTATGAAGCAATAGATCCAGTTCGTTTTATAGGAAATCATTCTAGCGGAAAAATGGGATTTGAAATTGCAAAAGCAGCAGCAAATTTAGGTGCAGAAGTTGTTTTAATTTCTGGTCCATCAAATCAACAAGTTCAACATTCATTTATCAAAAGAATCAATATTACTTCTGCAGCAGAAATGTATGATGCAGTTCATAAAGAATTTGTAAATGTAGATATCGCAATTTTATCTGCCGCAGTTGCAGATTATAAACCTAAAAATGTTGCAAGTCAGAAAATAAAAAAGACATCCAATTCGTTAGAGATTCAGTTAGAAACAACAAAAGATATTTTAGCTTCTTTGGGAGTAATAAAAAAACAACAATTTTTAGTTGGATTTGCTTTAGAAACAAACAATGAAATTGAAAATGCGAAAGGGAAATTACAACGAAAAAATTTAGACATGATTGTACTAAATTCTCTACAAGATAAAGGAGCTGGTTTTGCGAAAAACACCAATAAAATAACGATTATTGATGCTGATTTAAAAGAAACACCTTTTAAATTGAAAGAAAAATATGAAGTTGCAAATGACATACTTAATGAAATATTAAAAAGAATATCTTAATTTTTGATGTCTCCTCGAGCGCAGTCGAGAGTTTTAAGATAGATTTCGACTGCGCTCGACCCGACATTGTAATAATACTATAATTTATGCGTGTAATTTTTCTTTTATTTTTAGGTATAATATCCGTTTTCACAATAAATGCTCAAGAATTAAACGCATTAGTTACGGTAAATTCTGATAAAATTTCAGGATCAAACAAACAAGTTTTTACCACATTACAAACTTCACTTACAGAGTTTATCAATCAAAAAAAATGGACAAATAATAATTTTAAACCACAAGAACGAATTAATTGTGCGTTTACAATTATTATCAACAAACAACCAAGTTCAAGTCGTTTTGAAGCAAGTATTCAAATTCAGGCTGTTAGACCTGTGTACGGAGCTTCTTACACAACGCCAATATTAAATATTAATGATTTAGATTTTAATTTTAAATACAATGAGTTTCAGCCATTTAATTATAATGAAACTATTTTTGAGTCTAATTTAATTTCTATAATTGTGTTTTATGCGAACGTAATTTTAGGTGTTGATGCAGATACATTTAAATTAAACGGCGGTACTACGTATTATCAAAAAGCAAAAGATGTAGTATTGTTAGCGCAACAAAGTGGCGGTTCTGGTTGGACAGAAGAAGTTGGTAAACAAAACCGTTATACTTTAATTGATAATTTAACTTCTGCTGAATTAACAGGTTTTAAAAATATTTTATATACGTATTATAGACTTGGAATGGACGAGTTTTCTAAGGATAAAAATAAAGCAAAGTCTACCATAGAAAGTGCTATTTTACAATTAGAACCTTTATATAATAAAGTAATTGGAAATCAGATTATTCGGTTTTTCTTTGATGCCAAAGCAGATGAAATTGCAAACATATTTTCTGACGGACCAAGAACCAACAATACTTCTAAAATGAAAAGTTTGTTGCAAAGAATTTCTACAACAAATAACGATAAGTGGCAAAAAATTAAGTAAATTTAGATTTTAAAATTATTTAGTTGTTAACATCACTTTCCATACAAAACTACGCGTTAATCAATCAGTTGTCAATTGACTTTACTGATGGATTGTCTATTATAACTGGAGAAACTGGTGCAGGAAAATCAATTTTATTAGGTGCCTTAGGATTGGTGTTGGGAAACAGAGCAGACACTTCTACATTAAAAGATACTTCTAAAAAATGTGTTGTAGAAGCACAATTGTCAATTTCTAATTACAATTTAGAAGACTTTTTTATTGCTGTAGATATCGATTACGAATCACAAACAATCATCAGACGAGAAATTTTACCTTCTGGGAAATCGCGTGCTTTTGTTAACGATACGCCAGTTAAATTGTCTGTTCTAAATGATTTAAAATCAAAATTGATTGATGTACATTCTCAACATCAAACATTAGAATTGTCTGATGCTGATTTTCAGTTTCACATTCTGGATGCTTTGGCAAAGAACACACAAAAATTAGCTTCTTATCAACGTGGATTACAGCAATTAAAAGTGTATCAAAAAGAATTATTAGAATTAGAAACACAACAACGCGAAGCAAATCAACAATACGATTATAATTTACATTTATTTAATGAGTTAAATGAAGCTAATTTAATAGCTGATGAACAATTAGAATTAGAAGAAAAACTAGAAAAATTAAACAATGTTGAAGAGATTCAATTAAACTTATCTGAAGCGGTTCATATTGCTTCTGCTGATGAAATCGGAATTCAGACTTTGTTAAATACGTTGGAAAATAGATTGCAAAAAATCGCGCCATTTTCTAAAGAATATGAAGAAATTTCAAACAGAATTACGAGTATAAAAATTGAGTTGGATGATATTGTTGCTGAACTTGAAGATGCCATTGAATCGATAGATTCAAATCCGAATGAATTAGAAAAACTAAACGACAGATTGCAGTTGATTTATAATTTACAGAAGAAACATTATGTAAATGCGATTCCAGAATTGTTAGAAATTCAAGAAGCTTTGTCCGTAAAAGTAGATCAAGTAGAAAACGCAGAAGGAATCATCCATAAAAAGCAAAAAGAAATTCAAGAAGTTTCTACGAAATTAGACGAAGTAGCAACACTCATTTCATCAGCTAGAAAAAAAATAATTCCGAATTTAAAGAAAGAATTAGAATGTTTATTGTCAGAATTGGGCATGCCAGAAGCACGTTTTTCTATCGAGTTATCAAAATCAGATTCTTTTTTATCAAACGGAAAAGACAAACTAAACTTTTTGTTTTCTGCCAATAAAGGCGGTAGTTTTGGAGAGCTTAAAAAAGTGGCGTCTGGAGGAGAATTGTCTCGAATTATGTTGACAATTAAAAAGATATTATCAGAAAACACACAATTACCAACCATTATTTTTGATGAAATTGATACCGGAGTTTCTGGAGAAATTTCTAATAAAATAGCAAAAATAATGCAGCAAATGTCAACCCAAATGCAAGTAATTACCATTACGCATTTGCCCCAAATTGCAGCAAAAGGAAATCAGCATTACAAAGTTTTTAAAGAAGATGTTGCTGGCGTTACTACAACCAATTTAAAACAATTATCTGAAGACGAACGCATTGTAGAAATTGCCGAAATGTTAAGTGGAAAAGATATTTCAGATTCTGCAATTACACACGCAAAAGAATTATTGAATTAGAAGTTTAACGAAAAAAAATCATGTTAGGACTTAGAACTACAATTTATAAAGTTTCAGATTTGCAAAAAGCAAAAGAATGGTATTCGAAAGCTTTTGAAACTAAAGCCTATTTTGATGAAGTTTTTTATGTCGGATTTTCGATTCAAGGTTATGAATTGGGATTGTTGCCAGAAGAAAAGAGTGAAAAAAAATCTGATAACGTTCTAAGTTATTGGGGTGTTGAGGGAATAGAAGAAACCCATAATCGGTTTATAAAATTAGGAGCAACAGAACATGAAAAACCAAACAATGTTGGTGGCGAATTAATGGTTGCTTCGGTTAGAGATCCTTGGAATAATGTAATTGGATTTATTTACAATCCATATTTTAAACTCCCAGAATAATTTGAAACTCAACTTCTCCATCATAATTCCTGTGTACAATCGTCCGAATGAAATCGACGAATTATTGGAAAGTCTTATACAACAAGATTTTTCTGATGATTTTGAAATCTTAATTATAGAAGATGGTTCTACAGAAAAAAGTGAAAGTATTGTTGAGAAATATAAACCAAAACTCAATTTAAAATATTTTTTTAAAGAAAATAGTGGAGCAGGAGCAAGTCGAAATTTCGGAATGGAAAATGCAAGCGGAAACTATTTTATCATTTTAGATTCTGATGTCATTGTTCCGAAACAATACCTTACAGAAGTTAAAAAAGCATTAGGACAAAATTTTACAGATGCTTTTGGTGGTCCAGATGCTGCGCATCAAAGTTTTACTTCTTTGCAAAAAGCGATTAATTATTCCATGACTGCTGTGTTAACAACAGGCGGAATTCGGGGAAAGAAAAAAGCTGTTGGGAAATTTCAACTAAGAAGTTTTAATTTCGGGCTGTCGCAGATAGCATTTAATAAGACCAACGGTTTTGCAGATTTAAAAGTTGGAGAAGATATCGATTTGACCTTTCGTTTATGGAAAAATGGATTTGAAACTCAATTGATAGAAAAAGCATTTGTGTATCATAAACGAAGAAGTACTCTCAAGCAATTTTTTAAACAAACGTTTGCTTTTGGGACTGCAAGACCACAATTGAATAAATGGTATCCGGAAACTGCAAAAATAACGTATTGGTTTCCTTCTTTATTTATTATTGGATTTGATGTCACTGTAATTGCTGCATTTTTTGGCTATTGGCAACTCATTGCTTTTTATGGATTTTATTTTATTTTACTATTCTTAGATTCGTTGTTTCAAAATAAAAATTTGGTTGTTGCTTTTTTAAGTATCATCACTTCTTTTACGCAACATTTGGGGTATGGTTTGGGATTTTTAGAATCGAAATTTTTAAAGAAAAACTAAGGGTTTGTCACATTGCGTAAATTTATTTTAGAAAAATAAATTTGTATCGAGATGTCTTCCAAATAGTTCTCGATACAAAATTGTTCATACTTCTCAATTTCACTCGAACTGACAATTATCTTAACTGATTTAACGTTTTTATTTGTAAATCATCCAAAGATGCTGCTTCTGTTGCAAACTCAATTGTAATCGATTCATTTGGTAGCAGATCAAAAAAGTTATCAGAAAAATGACCTTTTACTTTACTAAATAAGAAAACATCTTTTTGCAAAACAGTACTTTTTATTATGATTGAAAATCCGTTTTTAGTTTTTGTAATTTCTTTTTGAATTTCTCCTTTAGGTAAGTTTAAATTTTTCGGACTGCTAAAAAAGTGAAGCGCTTTTTTGCCGTTAAATTTAGTAATTAAAACCTGATTTTTTTTGTCAATACCTACATTCGGAATCGTAGCTGCTTTTTGACTTACATTTTCTTTTACAGAAATTTCTTTAGAATTTGACCAAATTTCATTGCCTTTAAAATCGATCATTTTCATGATAAGTTCTCCAGAAATTTCTTCAAAAGTATCGTTGATAACGTAGGTTGAAATGTTATGTTTATTTTCTTCATAAGAAATCAGAACATTCTCAAAAGCTTTTTTTGCTTTGTATTGCAAAGCTTTCCAGTTGCCAAAATAATCAATACTCGACCAAGAAATTACCGGCCAACAATCGTTTAATTGCCAATACAAGGTTCCCATATTGTACGGTTTTGCTCTTCTGTGCGCCTCAATTCCCATCACAATTCCTTTGGCTTGTAGCAACTGACTTACATATACATAATCTTCATCAGCAGTTGGAACGTTGTAATCGCGTTGCATGTATTCATTAATCAATTGAAAACCTCTAACATGTTTTTGATGCGATTTTATTCCGTCTGTTTTTAAATCTACGTTCTCTTTTTGGTTGATGTAGTTAATCGTTTCATAAGAGGGAAAAGATTGAAAACCAAACTCGCTCATAAACCTAGGAACTTGTTTTTGAAAATGTTCAAATGGTCTTGCATCGTGCCAAACCCACCAATCGTGAGCATCGCCTTCAAATTGGTATTTAGGATTTCCTCTACCAAATTTCGGAGAACTTTCCCAATAGCTTGATTGACTTAATTTAGAAACTGTATTTGGTAAAATTGAATCAAAAACTTTCAAGTAATCGTTCCAAATTGCTGTTTTTTCTTTTTCTGTTCTTCCATCTTTCCAACCCCAGCGATTCCAGCCTTCTGCGTTTTCATTATTTCCCGCCCACAAAGCAATACTAGCATGATTTCTCAATCTTTTTACTTGATCTTCTGCTTCTTGTTTTACGTTTGATAAGAATTCTTTATCGCCAGGATACATCGCGCAAGCAAACATAAAATCTTGCCAAACTAAAATCCCTTTTTCATCACACAAATCGTAAAAAACATCATTTTCGTAAATTCCGCCGCCCCAAACTCGCAACATATTCATATTTGAAGCTACCACATCAGAAAGTAATTTATTGTACTTTTCATCAGTTACTTTATTCTGAAAACTGTTTTGCGGAATGTAATTAGCACCTTTCATATAGACAGGTTTCCCGTTCAATTCAAAATAAAATGATTCGCCAATAGCATCTTTTTCTGTTATTAATTTAATAGTTCTTAATCCTTTTTTTATTGATTTTTTGTCTTTTATAATATTATTTTCAATCAGTTTAAAATCAAAATCATACAAATGTGGTTTTCCTAAATTATGTGTCCACCATAAAACAGGATTTTTAATATCAAACGGAACAGAATATGTGTGTTTTCCTTTAACAACTTTTAAATGATTTGAATACGTTTGTTTATCAGCAGTAGTAACAAGCATGATGTTTTTGTCTTCATCACTGTCAATAGTGACTTCAATTTCTAAACTTGCATTATTTGTTGTGATGTTTTTTTGTTTGATAAAAATGTCATCAAATTTAATGTTGTTCCACGCTTTTATAGAAACATTTTTCCAAATTCCAGAAGTATTGAGTTTTGGACCCCAATCCCAACCATATTGAAACTGCGCTTTACGCGTGTAGATACGTTTTCCTTCCGGTAATTGATACGGATTGTTTTTTTCTTTTACAGTTTCAATTGCAGCTGTATTCGTGAAAACAATTCTCAATATATTATTGGATTTTAAATGTTTTTTTACATCAATTGTATAAGTTCTAAACGCATTTGAAGTTGTAGTAATTAACTGATTATTTAAATACACTTTTGCATAGGTATCTATTCCTTCAAAGGAAACATTGATGTTTTCTTTTTGTAAAACGTCTTCGTTTACTGTAAATGTAGTTTTGTATTCCCAATCTTTTTGAGCAACCCATTGCACTTTTTCTTCGTTGGTTTGTATAAAAGGATCTGGAATGATTTTATGATCCAATAAATCTGTAAAAATATTACCGGGAACGGAAGCTGACTTCCAATCCGTATCTTCAACGGATTTGAATTCCCAATTTTCATGAATAGTAAAGGCAATTGGTAATTCTGAAGTCATTTTTTTACAACTAAAAATGCTTGTTATTACTAAAAGAAAAAGTAGGTATTTATGTTTCATTCGAAATGATGTCTAAACAGGTTTTTATGTGTTCAATATCAGAAGTTGCAATTTGAGTTTCGTCAAAATGTTTGTTGCTATTCATTGATATTGAAGGTTTTTCAATAGTTTTGGTTTGAGAAGTTGCTGATAAATGCACTTCTTTAAATCCGTTTTCTTGAAACAGTTTGATGTTCTTTTGATTGATTCCGCCGCCAGGCATAATTGTAATTTTAGAAGTTGCTTTTTGAAATTCAATCAAATTATTCAACCCTTTTTCAGCGGATGTTTCTTGTCCAGAAGTTAATATTCTAACGACTCCAATTTTTTCTAAATTCTTGATTTCATCTATCGGATTTAGCACCCAATCAAATGCTCTATGAAATGTAAAATTCATTGGTTTGGCAATCTCAACAAGTTCTTTTGTTCTTTCAATATCAATGGAGTTATCAATATGTAAAACACCAGAAACAATTCCCAAAACGCCCAACTCTTTACAAATTAAAATATCTTCTTTTAGAATTTGAAACTCAGTATCTGAATACGTGAAATCGCCACTTCGTGGTCTTACCAAAACATGAACAGGAATTGTTAAATCGTTCATTACTTTTTTTAGCAATCCATATGAAGGTGTAATTCCGCCAATAGCCAACTCAGAACACAATTCAATTCTATTTGCTCCGGCTTTTTCTGCGTTGATGGCAGATTGGTATGAGTTTGCGCAGATTTCTAGTTTCATATTTTTATGTCATTCCTGCGTAGGCAGGAATCTTATTAATTGCAGTTAAATATTTAAAAATGGATTCCTGCTTTCGCAGGAATGACAACCTTTTTTTTACTCCACAACAATTTCATCAATAAACAACCAAGGTTTGTGTCCTGCTCCTTGTTTTCCGTCAGGAATTATGCCATAGTTTATCAATTTTAATTTGATATATCGAGTGACTATTTTTGTCTCTAATTTTAAATCAACAATTTTTTCTTCGCTTTGCTCTAATTCGATTGGGATAAATTCTTCTTTACCAGGAAAGCTCACAATAACTTGAGACGGAGCGTAAATCCAACTTCCATTTTGATTGTTAAAACGAGTGGAAATAGAATTTACATCCATTTCTTTTCCTAAATCAATTGTAATTTCTACATCTTTTCCGTCAAAACCCAACCATTCATTATCTCCATAACGTTTGTCGCTTCCATTAATTCCGTTGATCAATGCAGCATTTCCGCCAGCATTGTATTTTTCACTCGGAGCAACATCAAAAGTTATTTTTTTTCCAACCGCTTTGTGCATTTTTATGCTTTCTTTAAAAACGCCACTCACTTGATCTTTTGCATTAAAAGAAGCAGCATGAATAGTGACACTTTTATTTATAAGTAAAGGTTCCTTATAAACAGCAGAATTGATGTTCGGTGCTGTGCCGTCTAAAGTATACCGAATGGATTTAGTATTCGAAGAAGTTTTTAAATTCATGTATAAAACGCCTTCTTTTATTTCTGATTTCCCTAAAATTTCATGCAAATGATTGGCATAATTTACATCTCTAGCGTCTAATCTTTGTTGATAAAACTCTAAACGAGTTTTAAAATTTTCGAAATTTTTGTTTTTATCTTCAGACCAAACAACCTCGCTCAACGCAACCATTCTTGGAAAAGCCATGTATTCAACTTGCTTAGAATCTTTCATGTATTCTGTCCAAACATTTCCTTGCGCTCCCAACACATATTTAGATTCTTCTTTGGTTAATTCTTTCGGAATCGGATTAAAACTATATACTTTTTCTAAAGGTAAAAATCCGCCAATTGCCAAAGGTTCATCTTCTTTTGTAGATTGATAATGATCAAAATAGCAATGAGAACCTGGTGTTAAAATGACATCGTGATGTTGTTGTGCAGCAGTAACTGCTCCTTCTGTTCCTCGCCAAGACATTACGGTTGCATTTGGTGCTAATCCGCCTTCTAAAATTTCATCCCAACCAATAATTTGTTTTCCTTTTGAGTTGATGTATTTTTCCATTCTGGTGATAAAATAACTCTGCAAACCATGTTCGTCTTTTAAGCCTTCTTTTTTAATTAAAGCCTGACAATGAGCACAGTTTTTCCAACGTGTTTTCGGAGCTTCATCGCCACCAATATGAATGTATTTTCCAGGAAACAACGCAATTACTTCGTCAATAACATCTTCTAAAAACTTAAAAGCTGCTTCTTTCGGACAATAAATGTCTTCAAAAACTCCCCATTTCGTTGCAACATCAATTGATTTTCCTGTACAACCTAATTCTGGATAAGCAGCAATTGCAGCTTGTGCATGACCAGGCATTTCTATTTCTGGAATGATAGTAACTTGTCTTTCAGATGCATATTTTACAACCTCTTTTATTTGTTCTTGTGTGTAAAATCCGCCATATCTTTTTCCATCAAATTTGTGTGGTTGATCGCTATAATGACCAATCAACGTTTCTTTTCTAAACGCTGCTACTTCTTGTAATTTTGGATATTTTTTTATTTCGATTCTCCAACCTTGATCTTCTGTTAAATGCCAATGAAAAGTGTTTAATTTTAACATGCTCATCAAATCGATGTATTTTTTAATAAAATCAACTGGAAAAAAATGACGCCCAACATCTAAATGCATTCCACGATATTTGAATTGTGGCGCATCTGTAATCTCTAAATTTTGAATGGAAACTGTACTTTCTTTATACGTGCTATTCTCAAAAGAAGCTGGCAATAATTGACGTAAAGATTGCACTGCATAAAAAGCTCCTTTTGCAGAATTTGCAGCAATTGTAATTTCGTTTGATGTTACTTTTAATAAATAACCTTCTTCGTTTGTAATAGAAGTATCTTTCTTAAAGCTGATGACGTTTTTATACGCTTCCGATTTTAATTTTATTTCACTTCCATATTCAATATAAGATTTTAAAAAATCGGCAACTTGCTTAAATTCATCATCAGAAAAAATGCCTGTTGAATTGCTCATTTCAAAAACACCCTCATTAATTTGTTGAGAAGAAGGTGCAGGAATAATTGCAGGAGTTACAGCTAGTTGCTTCTCTTCTGAACAAGAACTAAAAAGTAAAATTGTGAATGAGTAGATTAAAAAATACTTAGTGTGTTTAAAATTCCACATAAATAAATAGGTTGATTATTGTTATCTTGCTAATTTAGTCAAATAAATAAATTCAAACACGGAATGAAAAAATATTTTCTACTGGTAGTTTTACTATCATTTTTCTTAAATTCTTGTAAACAGAGCCCTCCAATTTCTCCAGCACAAAAAGACCAACAATTAATTTCTTATGTAAATACGTTTATAGGAACTGGTGGTCACGGACATACATATCCTGGCGCAACAAGTCCGTTTGGAATGATGCAATTAAGTCCAGATACACGATTAGACGGTTGGGATGGTTCTTCTGGATATCATTATTCTGATTCTGAAATCTTCGGATTTTCTCATACGCACTTAAGCGGAACAGGAGTTTCTGATTATGGAGATATTTTATTAATGCCAACAAATAAAGTTGTTTTTAATAATGGTGCAGACGGAAAAGAAGGATATAAATCTAAATTCTCTCATGACAAAGAAATTGCAGAACCTGGTTATTATAAAGTGCATTTAGACGACACAAATATTGATGTTGAATTAACAGTTACAGAACGAAGCGGAATTCATAAATATCAATTTGCAGAAGGATCAAAACAAATTATCATTTTAGATTTAGAACATCGAGATGAAGTGTTAGATTCTAAGCTAACTATCAATTCTAAAACAGAAATTTCTGGATATCGTTTTTCGAAAGCTTGGGCTACAGATCAACGATTATTTTTTGACATGTTATTTTCTAAACCATTTACAAACGTTACTTTTTTAGAAGATAAAAAGGAAGGAAAAAAAGTAAAAGTTGCTTTTGAATTTGACAATACAACCGGAAACGAAATTAATGTTACCATCGGAATTTCGCCTGTTGATGAAGAAGGAGCAATACACAATTGGCAATTAGAAATTGGTAATAAAACTTTTGAAGAAATTAAAAAAGAGACTCAGGATATTTGGGAGCAGCAATTAGAGAAAATAGTTATAGAATCTGAAGATTTTGATTATAAAACCAATTTTTACACGGCATTATATCACACCATGATTGCGCCAAATTTGTATCAAGATGTTGATGGACGTTATCGTGGAATGGACATGAAAATCCATGAAACAAAAGAGTTTAATTATTATACGGTGTTCTCACTTTGGGATACTTATAGAGCTGCACATCCTTTATATACAATTATAGAGCAAGATAAAACCAACGATTTTATTAATACATTTTTGGCGAAATATGATGAAGGCGGCATTATGCCAATTTGGGATTTATCTGCAAGTTATACTGGTTGTATGATTGGTTATCACGCAGTTCCTGTAATTGCTGACGCTTATTTAAAAGGAATTAGAAATTACGATGTAAACAAAGCTTTTGAAGCGATGAAACATTCTGCAACAAGAGATAAATTGGGATTGGATTCCTATAAAAAATATGGATTTATTCCTGTTGAAAAAGAATCTGAATCTGTTTCTAAAACCTTAGAATATGCATACGATGATTGGACAATTGCGCAAATGGCAAAATCATTAGGAAAAAATGATGATTATAAAACGTATACAGAAAGAGCACAATATTATAAAAATGTGTTTGATCCTTCATCACAATTTATGCGTGGACGTTTTAGAAATACGTGGTTTTCGCCTTTTGATCCTTTTGAAGTAAACTTCAATTATACAGAAGCCAATTCTTGGCAATATAGTTTTTATGTGCCACAAGATATTTCTGGTTTTATCAATTTGTTAGGAGGAAAAGAGAATTTAGAAAAGCAATTGGATAAATTATTTACCGCAAAAAATGAAACTTCTGGTAGAGATCAAGCAGATATTACAGGATTAATCGGTCAGTATGCACACGGAAACGAACCAAGTCATCACATGGCATATTTGTATAGTTTTGTAAATAAACCTCAGAAAACACAAGAAAAAGTTCGTCAGATTTTAACTGAATTATACACAAATACTCCAGACGGAATTTCAGGAAACGAAGATTGCGGACAAATGAGTGCTTGGTTTGTGCTGAGTTCTATGGGATTTTATTCTGTAACGCCAGCATCAAATCAATACATTATTGGAGCGCCATTATTTCCGAAAGCAACCATCAATTTAAAAAACGGAAAAACATTTACAATTGCTGCCGATTCAATTTCTAAAACAAATAAATACATTAAATCGGTTGAATTAAACGGTAAAAATTATCCGTACACATTTTTAAATCATAAAGATATTGTTACTGGCGGAACTTTACGTTTTGTGATGACAGACAAACCATCAACTTGGGGAACAGACGACAAATACGTTCCGGTTACAGAAATTAAAGAACATTTAATTGTTGCTGCGCCATTTATTGAAACTGGAGATATTGCTTTTAAAGGAAAAACGAGTGTTACCTTAAATACGGTTGATAAACAATCAGAAATTTATTATTCTATAGAAAATGAATTTGTGAAATACGAAAATCCATTTACCATTTCAGAGAAAACAAGTTTAAAAATATATGCAGAAAAAAATGGTAAAAAAAGTGCAACCATTACAACTGACTTCTTTAAAATTGATCCGAATGTTACCATTACATTAAAAAACGAATATGCAAATCAATATAATGGTGGCGGAAAAAATGCGTTGATTGATGGAGTTATTGGAGGGCAAGATTTTAGAACCGGAACTTGGCAAGGATATTCTGATACAGATTTAATTGCGATTGTAGATTTAGGAAAAATAAAAGAAATTAATAAAATTTCTGTTGATTTTTTGCAAGATCAACGTAGTTGGATATTTCTCCCAACAGAAGTTGCTTTTTTTAGTTCTACTGACGGAATTAACTTTTCAAAATTAAAAACTGAATATAAGTTTCCGCCAAATAAAGATGAAAATGTTTTGATTAAAAGAATTTCATCTTCAAAAAAAGTTAAAGCAAGATATATAAAAGTAGTCGCAAAAAAATTAGGGATTTTACCAAAGTGGCATTTGGGCTATAAACACAATGGTAGAAGCTGGTTGTTTGCGGATGAAATCCAAATAAAATAGATGAACGTCATTGCGAAGAAAGTTTTTTGCTTTCTGTAGTAATATCATCATAAAAAAAAGAGATTATTTCGTTCCTCGAATTAGGTAACCTATACAATTCCTGCGTAGGCAGAAATCAATATAATTAAAGATACTGAACTAAATTTAGCATAAAATGAAACGTAGAAATTTTATAAAAAGAGCTTCCTTAACAGGATTAGGTTTGGCAGTTGTACCAACAATTATTTCTTGTGAAACCGAAGCTAAAAAAGATAAGAAAGCAATTGCAACTGCAACACCAGTTTTGCCAATTGTAGTGGCAACATGGCGGTTTCATAATGCAACAAAAGCAGCTTGGGAAGTTTTGGAAAAAGGCGGAGAATCTATTGATGCAATCGAAGCGGGTTGTAGAATAGAAGAAGCTGATCTTAAAAATACAACTGTTGGTAATGGAGCTACGCCAGACAGAGACGGAAATGTAACGCTAGATGCATCTATTATGAGCAAAGAAGGAGACTATGGCGCAGTAGTTTGTATGGAAAATATTGTGCATCCAATTTCTGTGGCTCGTAAAGTAATGGAAGAAACACCGCATGTTTTGTTGGCAGGAAAAGGAGCAGAGCAATTTGCCGTTTCTCAAGGATTTAAAAGAAAAAATCTATTAACCAAAGAACGAAAAAAAGCTTGGGAAGAATGGAAAGTAAAATCAGAATACAAACCGATTATCAATATAGAAAACCACGATACCATTGGGATGTTGGCTATTGATAAAAATGGTGATATTTCTGGTGGTGTTACAACAAGTGGTTTGGCATATAAAATGGCTGGAAGAGTTGGAGATTCTGCCATTATTGGTTCGGGTTTATTTATAGATAATACTGTTGGCGGAGCAACAGCAACAGGAATGGGAGAAGAAGTGTTAAAAACCGTTGGGAGTTTTTTAATTGTAGAATTAATGCGTCAAGGTAGCACACCACAAGAAGCGTGTGAAGAAGCTGTAAAAAGAATAGTTACTTCCAACCCAAATTATAAAAATTTTCAAGTAGGTTATGTTGCTTTAAACAAGCAAGGAGAATATGGTAGTTATTGTATTCATAGCGGATTTGGAATTAGCAAATACCAAGAAGGAAAACAAACGTATGTAGAGTCTGGTTCGTATGTTGAAAGTTAATAAAGTTAATAAAGTTGCAAAGGAACAAAGGTTCAGAGTTACAAAGTGGCAAAGTGGCAAAGTGGCAAAGTTGCAGAGGTTCAAAGGTCTCAAAGTTGCAAAGTGAGTGTCATTGCGAAGGAAGTATGACTGTGGCAATCTTTACATTTTTAGTTACCTGGTCTCAAAGTAAACAATAATAAAAACAAATAATTAATGAATACATCAACTAATAAATCTTACAGATCAGCATTTATATTTTTAACGTCTTTATTCTTTTTATGGGGTTTTATTACCGTACTAGTAGATTCTTTAATTCCGAGATTGAAAGATGTTTTCGAAATGTCTTACGCAAAAACCGTCTTGGTACAATTTGCGTTTTTTGTAGCGTTTTTTGTATTCTCTTTACCTGCCGGATTTATCTTATCTAAAATTGGCTATAAGAAAGGAATTATTTGGGGTTTGGTAACCATGGCAATTGGTTGTTTGTTGTTTTATCCAGCAGCAGAACATAGATTATTCTCAGTATTTTTAATCGGTTATTTTACATTAGCGGGTGGAATTACTATTTTACAAGTTGCGGCAAATCCGTTTGTGGCGTTGTTAGGAAGTGAAGAAGGTGCGAGTAGTAGATTGAATTTATCACAAGCTTTTAATTCCTTAGGAACCACCATTGCGCCTGTTGTTGGTGCGTTGTTTTTACTGAGCGATTCTGTAAAATCATCTGATGAAATTGGTTTGCTAACTGAAACTCAAAAAATCGATTATTATATTGCAGAAGCGGCAACTGTACAAACGCCATTTTTACTAATTGCTGGATTTATTTTGTTATTAGCAGTAATATTTCTATTTACCAAATTACCAAAACTGATAGAAGAAAGCCCGAAAGGCGGTTATTTTAAATTACTAAAAAACAAAATTATGCTGATGGGCGCATTGGGAATCTTTGTGTACGTTGGTGCAGAAGTAGCCATTGGTAGTTTTTTAGTAAATTATTTTTACGATTCTGGTTTAGCGCCAATTGTTGCAGAAAATGAAACCATGATGCACATTGCAAACACCATTGCCAATACATTTAATCAATCATTTTCTGGAAAAGATCCAAAATCTTTATTAGGAATTTTTGTCATTTTTTATTGGGGCGGAGCAATGATTGGTCGCTTTGTAGGTGCATATTTAACCAAAATTATGGCAGCAGGAAAAGTGTTGAGCATTTTTGCCTTGTTGGCAATTACGATGATTGTAATTTCAATGAGCACAACAGGTTTACTTTCTATGTGGTCTATTTTAGCAGTTGGATTGTTCAACTCAATTATGTTTCCAACAATTTTTACATTGAGTTTAGAAGGTTTGGGCGATTTAAAAGCACAAGCTTCTGGTTTGTTGTGTATGGCAATTGTTGGTGGCGCTATTATTCCGTTTTTCTTTGGAAATTTAATTGATAGTTTTGGCTTTAAAACAGCGTTTATTTTAACGATTGTGTGTTATGGATATATTCTGTTTTATGGGCGATTTAAAACGAAGAAAGTTCATTAAAACGGAATGTATCTTCGAGCCTTGCCTGCGGCAGGTAGGCGGAGTCGAGAAGTTTTTTTAATAATTGATAAAATTTAGCAGTAAGAATCACTTTTTTTATTTGAAGCTATTTCCTGCTTTCAACTATATCTTTTTATACCTGTCATTGCTGTAAAGGTTACCTAATTCGAGGACAGTTTTGATTAAATTTATTAGGAGCTAGAGCGAAGCATGAGTGACGAAAAATCTCATGAAAAAGAAGTACAATCTATGAGATCCCTCCTCGTTCCTCGTTCGGAATGACAGTACGTTTTAAGATTTCAGTAGCATTCGGTAAGTCAAACTAAAAACAAAAAAAACCAAAACATTTAAGTTTTGGTTTTTTAAATTATTTGAAGGCATTGCCTTCTATTTCTTTTTTTGTTGTGCTTGTTGTTCTTGCGCTTGTTTCATGGCGTTGTCTAAACGTTGTCTAAACTTTCCTTTTTTCTTTTCAGGACGTTTTTTATTTTCTTCTATTTGTGCATGAATCTTAGCTTCATCAATTACATAGTTTTTAATCACTAGCATAATAATAATGGTAAGTAAATTAGAAACAAAGTAATATAAACTTAAACTACTTGCATAATTGTTAAAGAAAAATAACATCAAAATAGGAGAAAAGTAAATCATCATCTTCATCATCTTTTGCATGTCTGGCATTCCTTCTTGCGCTGGTGCTTGCATGTTTGCTTGCTGACTTTGATTCATTTTCATATAAAAGAAAATAGCAATAGATGCTAAGATTGGAAATAAACTTACGTGATCTCCATAACCCCAAATATTAAACGGTAAGTGGAAAACGGCATCATAAGATGATAAATCATCTGCCCATAAAAATCCTTTTTGTCTTAACTCAATATTTGATGGAAAGAAACGAAATAATGCAAAGAAAATTGGCATTTGTAATAAAGCAGGAATACAACCTGACATCATACTAACTCCAGCTTTTCGTTGAACTGCCATGGTTTCTTGCTGGCGTTTCATTGCATTTGCTTTTCCTGGTAAACGTTCGTTAATAGCGGTTAATTCTGGACGAATTACTTTCATTTTTGCACTAGAAACGTATGATTTATAAACTAAAGGCGACATTAAAATACGAACTACAATGGTCAATAAAATAATAATCAATCCGTAATTAGACATTAAACCACTTAACCATCCAAAAATTGGGATGAAAATAACTCTATTTATCGCTCCGAAAATCCCCCAACCTAAATCAACAATTTCACCTAAGTTTTTTCCTTCGTAACTTTCTAATATTTTATAATCAGCTGGTCCGTAATACCAGTTCATGTTGTAATTAAATTCGCCATTATTTAAAGCTAACGGTGTTTTTAATTCGTATTTTTTTGTAAAAACGGTGTCAATATTTTCATCATCAACTAAATTGGTAGAAATTAAAGACGCTTTGTTAAACGGTTTGTCAGTTAATAAAACAGAAGCAAAAAAGTGTTGTTTAAAACCAATCCATTGTACATTGTCTACAATTTCATTATCATTACTTGCGGCAGAAAGATAGTCAGCTTCATCTGTAAAGAATTTCAACTCAGAATACATATTCTCAGTCTTAATACTTTTTTCGTTTCTGTAGGTTTTTAAGTTCCAATCTAAATTAATAATGTTAGAAGTATTGATTACGTTTCCTAATCCTTGAGAACGTACAGCAAAATCAACCATATAATTATCTGGTTTCATTTCGTATCTATATTCTAAATACTGTGTTTCAGAAACTTTCAATTTCATAGAAAGAACTTGGTTATCTCCGTTTTTTGAAAGTGAAGGAATAAACAATAATTCTTTTGTATTTAAAATTCGGTTGTCTGTTGTTCCGAAATTGATGTTAAAAGAAGCGTTGTTGTCTTTTATTAAAAATAAAGGTAAAGAATCGTATCTTTTATACGTCTTTACAAGAGCTTCAATAATTTGTCCTCCTTTATTATCAATCGTTAATTTTAAAAGTTTATTTTCTAAAATGGTTGTTCCTTCAGTAGCAACTTGTGCTCCGTAAGAAAAAGCACCTAACCTATTTTGTAATGCAACATTTTTTATAGAATCGTTTGTAACTATAGGTGTTGTATTGTTTGTTATGGTTGGAGTTGTTGTCGTTTTTGTAGAATCTAAAACTATTTCTGTGGTGTTTTCGGTAGGAGTAACTTCTTCTTGGTTATTATACATAAACCAAAGCATAATTGCTCCTAATAATAATAAACCGATAAACGAATTTAAGTCAAATTTTTTTTGTTCCATTGATTGTTCTTAAGTGTCAACTTGTCATTTTATCTTTAGATTTTAAAGATAAGCGCGACAAATGTAGCAAAACTGTACTGTTTTTAGTTGATTTTACTGTATTTATTTTTGATGTTATTAATAGGTCAAATGCTGTTCCAAATTAATGCTAAACTTGTTTTTGTATCTCAAAAGTTTGTCCTTTACCTCTTTTCAGATTTATTAGACTCAGCTTTTTACTATTTGTTACAGTATTACTTTTTTGAATGCTTTAAAGCGGCTTTTACAAAGCTCACAAATAAAGGATGTGGATTTAACACGGTACTTTTGTATTCTGGATGATATTGTACGCCAACAAACCACGGATGATTTGGCAATTCAATGATTTCTACCAATCCAGTTTTTGGATTAAATCCGGTAGCTTTCATTCCAGCAGTTTCAATTTGTTGTAAGTAGTCGTTATTAAATTCGTAGCGATGTCTGTGGCGTTCACTAATCAATTCTGTTTTGTAAGTTTCAAAAACTTTCGAATCTTTTTTAAGTTGACAATCCCAAGTTCCTAAACGCATTGTTCCTCCTTTTTCTGTAACTTTTTCTTGACTTTCCATCAAGTTAATCACAGGATGTTTGGTGCTTTTATTCATTTCTGTAGAACTAGCATTTTCTAAATGAAGTACATTTCTAGCAAATTCTATAACCGCCATTTGCATTCCTAAGCAAATTCCGAAAAAAGGAATATTTTGTTCTCTAGCATATTTTACCGCTTTAATTTTTCCTTCAATTCCTCTATCACCAAAACCAGGAGCAACTAAAATACCGTTTAAACCTGCTAATTTTTTCTCTACATTTTTTGGAGTTAAGCTTTCAGAATGAATCCAACGAATGTTTACCTTCGTTTCATTTGTAGCGCCAGCATGAATAAATGCTTCTGTAATAGATTTGTAAGAATCGTGTAATTCTACATATTTACCAATTAGTCCAATTTCTATTTCAGAAGTTGGATTTTTATGTTTTTGCACAAAATTATTCCACGCTATTAATTGTGGTTGTTTTTCTGAAGATAATTTTAGTTTCTTTAAAACAACTTTATCTAATCCTTCTTCAAACATTAAATTTGGAACGTCATAAATAGTTTCTGCATCAATAGATTGTATAACATCTTCTTGTTTTACATTACAAAACAATGCTAATTTTCGTTTGATGTCTTCAGAAATTTCATATTCTGTTCTACAAACTAATATATCTGGACTTACTCCACTTTGCATCAACATTTTTACAGAATGTTGCGTTGGTTTTGTTTTTAACTCACCAGCTGCAGCCAAATAAGGAATCAAAGTTAAATGAATAACAATGGCATTTTCTTCTCCTTTTTCCCATAATAACTGACGAACAGATTCTACATAAGGTAATGACTCAATATCACCAACTGTTCCACCAATTTCTGTAATTACAATATCAAATTCACCAGTTTCTCCTAAAATCTGAATTCTGTGTTTAATTTCATCTGTAATATGCGGAATTACCTGAACCGTTTTACCTAAAAAGGCACCTTTTCGCTCTTTATTAATTACCGATTGATAAATTCTACCCGTTGTAACATTGTTTGCTTGTGAAGTAGGAATGTTTAAAAAACGCTCGTAATGACCTAAATCTAAATCGGTTTCTGCACCATCATCAGTTACATAACATTCGCCATGTTCATAAGGATTTAAAGTTCCTGGATCAATATTAATGTAAGGATCTAATTTTTGAATAGTTACAGAATAGCCTCTTTCTTGTAAGAGTTTTGCTAAAGACGCAGCAATAATTCCTTTTCCTAGTGATGATGTTACGCCTCCTGTAACAAAAACGTATTTGGTATTTTTCATGGTGATTAGGTTTGGACAAAAGTACTAACTCTATAAGTTTTGACAAATAAAAAAGTGATAAAAAAGGGTGATAAAATTTATATATTTGGGCTTCGAAAAAATAATTTATTTTTTTTAAAATAGTGTTTGTCAAAAACAAAAGTAGTTGTATATTTGCGCACGCTTTTAGCAGACGTAATTTGAAAAAAAGCAAAACAGAATAAAGACGATATTTAAAAATACAAGTAATGCCAAAAAGAACGTACCAACCATCAAATAGAAAGAGAAGAAACAAACACGGTTTCAGAGATAGAATGGCTTCTGCTAATGGTCGTAAGGTTTTAGCTAGAAGAAGAGCAAAAGGAAGAACAAAATTATCTGTTTCATCAGAAACAAGACATAAGAAATAATGATTAACAATTGTTAATAATTAAGGTGTTACTATTTTTAGTAACACCTTTTTTTATACCCAAGCAATTTTTATTTTTACCAACACAACACAATTAATAAGATATGCCAAAAAGAAAAGACCTTAAATCAATTTTAATTATCGGTTCTGGACCTATTGTTATAGGACAAGCTTGTGAGTTCGATTACTCTGGTTCACAATCTTTAAGATCATTAAGAGAAGATGGTATTGAAACAATCTTAATAAATTCTAATCCAGCAACTATTATGACAGACCCTTCAATGGCAGATCATATTTATTTGTTGCCTTTAACCACAAAGTCGATCATTCAAATTTTAAAAGAGCATCCGCAAATTGACGCTGTGTTGCCAACAATGGGTGGTCAAACAGCATTAAATTTGTGTATAGAAGCTGATGATAAAGGAATATGGAAAGATTTTGATGTACAATTAATTGGAGTTGATATTGATGCGATAAACATTACTGAAGATAGAGAACAATTTAGAGAATTGATGTTAAAGATTGATGTGCCAATGGCACCACAAGCTACAGCAACATCATTTTTAAAAGGAAAAGAAATTGCACAAGAATTCGGTTTTCCTTTAGTAATTAGATCATCTTATACGTTGGGTGGAGCAGGAGCTTCAATAGTGTATGATCCAAAAGATTTTGACGAATTATTAAGTAGAGGTTTAGAAGCGTCACCAATTCATGAAGTGATGATTGATAAAGCCATGATGGGTTGGAAAGAGTACGAATTAGAATTATTGCGAGATAGAAATGACAATGTTGTTATTATCTGTTCGATTGAAAATATGGATCCAATGGGAATTCATACGGGAGATTCAATTACAGTTGCACCTGCAATGACACTTTCTGATACAACTTTTCAGAAAATGCGTGACATGTCAATTAAAATGATGCGTTCTATTGGAGATTTTGAAGGAGGTTGTAATGTACAGTTTGCTGTTTCTCCAGACGAAAAAGAAGATATTATTGCCATTGAAATTAATCCTCGTGTTTCTCGTTCATCCGCTTTAGCGAGTAAAGCAACGGGATATCCAATTGCGAAAATTGCAACAAAATTAGCGATTGGTTATACCTTAGATGAGTTAGACAATCAAATAACAAAATCTACTTCTGCTTTATTTGAGCCAACTTTAGATTATGTGATTGTGAAAATTCCTCGTTGGAACTTTGATAAATTTGAAGGTTCTGATAGAACTTTGGGATTGCAAATGAAATCTGTTGGAGAAGTAATGGGAATTGGACGTTCGTTTCAAGAAGCATTGCACAAAGCAACACAATCGTTAGAAATTAAACGTAATGGTTTAGGGGCAGACGGAAAAGGATATACAGATTATAATCAAATTATTGACAAATTAACCAATGCAAGTTGGGACAGAGTTTTTGCGATTTACGACGCTATTGCAATGGGAATTCCGTTAAGTCAAATCTACGAAATCACGAAGATTGACATGTGGTATTTAAAACAATATGAAGAGTTATTTTTATTAGAAAAAGAAATTTCTACATATAAAATAGATACCATTCAGCGTGATTTATTATTAGAAGCAAAACAAAAAGGCTATGGAGATAGACAAATTGCTCACATGCTAAAATGTTTAGAAAGTCAAGTATATGCTAAGCGCGAAGAATTAAATATCAACAGAGTTTTTAAATTAGTTGATACATGTGCTGCTGAGTTTAAAGCAATGACACCTTATTATTATTCAACTTTCGAAAATGATATTGAAACTGCAGATGGTAAAAGATATGCAGATAATGAGAGTGTTGTTTCCGATAAGAAAAAAATTATAGTTCTTGGTTCTGGACCCAATAGAATTGGACAAGGAATTGAATTTGATTATTGCTGTGTTCATGGAGTTTTAGCTGCTGCAGAATGTGGTTATGAAACAATCATGATTAACTGTAACCCAGAAACGGTTTCTACCGATTTTGATACAGCTGATAAACTATATTTTGAGCCAGTTTTCTGGGAACATATTTATGATATTATCAAGCACGAAAAACCAGAAGGAGTTATTGTTCAGTTAGGTGGACAAACAGCTTTGAAGTTAGCAGAGAAATTAACGAAATACGGAATTAAAATTATTGGAACTTCTTTTGAAGCATTAGATTTAGCGGAAGATAGAGGAAGCTTTTCAGAATTATTAAAAAGAAATAATATTCCTTATCCAGAATTTGGGATTGCAGAATCTGCAGATGAAGCATTAGCTTTAGCAGATGAGTTAGATTTTCCAATTTTGGTAAGACCTTCTTACGTATTAGGTGGACAAGGAATGAAAATTGTCATCAACAAAGAAGAATTGGTAGAGCATGTTGTTGATTTGCTAAAAGGAATGCCAGGAAACAAATTGTTGTTAGATCATTATTTAGATGGCGCAATAGAAGCAGAAGCAGATGCAATTTGTGATGCAGATGGAAATGTGTATATCATCGGAATTATGGAACATATTGAGCCTTGTGGAATTCATTCTGGAGATTCAAATGCAACTTTACCTGTATTTAATTTAGGTGATTTGGTTTTACAACAAATTAAAGATCATACACATACAATTGCAAGAGAATTAAAAACTGTAGGATTGATAAATGTTCAGTTTGCCATAAAAGATGATGTAGTTTACATTATTGAGGCAAATCCAAGAGCCTCTAGAACAGTTCCTTTTATCGCAAAAGCATACAAAGAACCGTATGTGAATTATGCAACGAAAGTTATGTTGGGAGAGAAAAAAGTAACTGATTTTAATTTCAATCCGCAATTAGATGGATATGCAATTAAGCAACCTGTTTTTTCTTTTAATAAGTTTCCGAATGTAAATAAGAACTTAGGGCCAGAAATGAAATCTACTGGAGAAAGTATTTTGTTTATAGATAGTTTAAAAGATGATCAATTTTACGATTTATATGCAAGACGAAAAATGTACTTGAGTAAATAGATCGAATCGGTCAGATATAAAAAAGTATTTAATATTCTAAAAAGCCGAAGCACTTGTACCGAATTAATTTCAGTATTGCTTCGGCTTTTTTACTTTATATTTGTAAAAAGCTACTACAAAAATGAATTATATTTTATTTGACAGCGATGTTAGAAATGCATTGTTACCATTCACATATACAAGACCAGTTGCAGACATTAGAGTTGGAATTTTAACCATTAGAGAAAAATGGGAAAAGCAACTTGGCTTAACTACTACAACAATTACTGAAGAATATTTAGAAGAAAAATTTCCGATGGTAGAAATGGAGCAAAATATATTAATTAATGCTTCTTACATTCCAACTAAAAACTTGGTAGAAAAAGTAAAAGGTTTGTCTGAAAACGAAGCAATTTTTAAAGGCGATACTGTGATCGCTTTTTACACAACTGATACGCAAGAAGAAGTAGATTTTTCATCTTACAAGCAAATAGAATTTGAGGAAGAAATTTTACAAATTAAAAATACGTGGGATATTTTCTCTCTAAATGAGAAAGCAATTCAGTTAGATTTTGATTTGTTAACTGAAGATAGAACATCACAAGAGATTCCAAAAGGTGTTCATACAATAAACAAAGAAAATATTTTTATTGAAGAAGGAGCAACTGTTTTGTATGCTTCTTTAAATGCTTCTGAAGGACCAATTTATATTGGTAAAGATGCACAAGTTTTAGAAGGAAGTTTAATTCGTGGCCCGTTTGCAATGTGTGAAAATGCTGTGGTGAAAATGGGAGCAAAAATTTACGGAGCAACAACTCTTGGGCCATTTTGTAAAGTTGCCGGAGAAATTAATAATTCGGTCTTATTTGGATATTCTAATAAAGGACACGAAGGGTTTTTAGGGAACTCTGTACTTGGAGAATGGTGTAATATTGGAGCAGACACAAATAATTCTAATTTGAAAAACAATTACGCTGAGGTTAAAATTTGGAGTTACGAAACAGAACGATTTGCTAAAACTGGTTTGCAGTTTTGTGGTTTGCTTATGGGAGATCATTCTAAATGTGGAATTAACACCATGTTTAATACAGGAACTGTAGTTGGGGTTTCTGCTAATATTTTTGGTAGCGGTTTTCCAAGAAATTTCATTCCGTCTTATAGTTGGGGAGGCGCTTCTGGATTTACAACCTATCAATTACCAAAAGTTTTTGAAGTTGCAGAAGTAGTTTTAAAACGGAGAAGTTTAGAGTTTGAAGAACAAGATAAAAAAATACTCGAAAAAGTATTTGAACTTTCTTCGAAATACAGAAAAGATTAAATTAAAGAGCCTCGGAAATTTCCGAGGCTTTTTTAATGTTATTTCTAGCAGAAATTAATTTCTACTAATTACACTTCCAGAACCAAGAGATTTACTCTCAATTTTATCAGGATTTCCTTTGTAATAAATGTTTCCAGAACCTACAACTTTCGCCGATATTTTATCAGAAACAGAAGTTCTAATATTTCCAGAACCCGCAATTTTTGCAGAAGTAGAAGTTGCTTTTAATCCGTATGCATTAATATCTCCAGAACCAGCAATGTTGCAGCTTAAATCCATTGTCTTTCCATCTACTTTTATGTTTCCAGAACCTGCAATGTTTGTTTTTACCTCATTTGCATCTACAGTTACATTCATGTTACCAGAACCAGCAATAGAAAAAGAGATTTTATCTGCTTTAATTGTTTCCTTACTTCTTAAGTCTCCAGAACCGCTTAAAGAAACTTTTTCGATGTCTGTAAAAGGAACCGTAACTACTAATTTTCTTGTTGTTCTAATGTTTACTCCTTTTTCAACTTGAATTTTTAAGATGCCTCTTTTTACTTCAACTTCAATATATTTTAGTAAATTTTCTTCTCCTTCTAGAGTAATTTTTCCTTCTTTTCCTTTGACTAATTCTACATCAAAATTTCCTCCAACACTTACACCATCATAGTCTGATGTTTTTCTAGTTTCTGTTGTAATGTTTCCGTTTCCTCTTACTTTTTTGGAATTCCACCAGCTCTGAGCATTTACTGAGAAACTCAATGTTAAGATGATACTTGTAATGATTAATTTTTTCATAATTGGTTGCTTTTATTTTTTAGATTATAGCTCTTTTAAATTTACTCCGCCGTATTGCGATTTAATAATTAAAGTAGAATTAGATTTTCCTTTTCCATAAACTCCTTCATAATATTTTTTAGATGATTTTTCTATACTTTTAAACATTTCTACACGGTCATTATTATATCTAAACTTAGAGTACTGTAAGTTCATTTTAAAATTAAAGTTGTTGTTAGCTTTGGTTCCAATTGTAATTCCAGCATATTCACTTGTAACTTCTGCCTTGTTAAATCCTATTGCCAATTCTTTTATTTTAATTGATCCGTAATCAGCTTTAATATTTAAGTTTTTAGAAACAGTTCCTAGTCGGATATTTGCATAATCTGAATTTCCTTTAATATCATTTACATCATCAACAGTAATACTTCCGTAATCTGCATTGTAGGTTACTGTATTTACGGTTCCAATATTAATGTTAGAATAATCAGAATTAATTTTTACTTTGTCAGTTTTATCAACAGTAAGTTTAGAATAATCTGCATTTATAGATCCAGATTTCATAAAGTTAATTGTAGAGCTGCTAGTGTAATCGATATTGATATTATTATTAGAATTATTTAAATCTCCAATAATCAATTTTCCATAATCGCAATTAATATTGGTTGTACCGTTAATTTCATTGATAAGAATGTTTCCATAATCGTTGTTTAATTTCACATTGTTAGAAACGGGCATTTTTACAGTATAGTTTACCTTGTAACTTGTGTTATTAGATTTTCCCCAAAAACTCCAGCTGCTAGAAGAATTATCAAATTTTGTTTTAGCAGAAACTAAATTAGAACTTGCATTAAAATCAACGTTAATTCTGCTTAGTTTTTTTTCAACAGAACTTAAACTGTTTCCTTTTACAGTAATTACTACGGTAATTTCAACACTGTTTTTGTTCCAAGTAGTAATATTTATATTACCATATTTATTGTCAATATTTACAGTTGCATTTCTGTCAACAGAATATTGTTTTTTAATTGTCTTACTTTTTTCTTGTTTTAGTTTTTTGTCATTATTTGCAAAACTTACTAAAGGGATTAAAAAAAGTAGGAATGCTATTTTAAATGTAGATTTCATCATTGCTGTTTACTTTAAGGTTTTTTATTTGATCTATTTGTTTTAAGACATCTTGTAAAATTTCTATTCTGTTCTGATAATTACTTATCATAGCATACACAACACGTCTGTCATTATTGCTTTTGTTTAGTGCTTTTACAAGTTCTTGGTATTTATCTTCTGATTTCTCTAACTGATTCAATGCGTCTTCAATAACATGCTCTGTAGTTGGGTTTCTTAATTTTTCAATTTCTTTAAGTTCTTGTTTTATGGTGGATACAAAAAAGGTTTCTGTTTCTTGCATTTCTGGTGAAACATCTGCTAATTCTAGCGTTTTATCGGTAACATTTGCGCCTAACCAAAAACCGACCACTAAAATTACTGATGCTGCAACGCTCATCCATTTATAAGAAAAGGATTTTTTCTTTTTCTGTGGATTATTTAATCGTTCCTGAAATCTTTCTAAATGACCAAACCTCGGTTCTTCTAAATCGAAGTCGGTATTTTTAAAAAAGCTATTAAATTGATCTTTCATTACTTGGTTTTGTTATGCAGTTTCTAAAACTAGCTGCTGTTTTAATTTCTTTTTTGCTCTCGAAATTGTGGTTCTCACATTTTCGTTCGTATATCCTAATATCTGTGCGATTTCTTCATAATCGTAACCTTCAATTAGGTTTAGAGTTAATACAACTCTATAATTATCTTTTAAAGAATTTAATCTTTCTAACACTTTGCTGGCATGTAATGAAGTGTAATCTATAGCATCTTCAATTTCTATAGATGTATCTTTAATTACTTCCATTTTTACATCTTGGTATTTGTTATTTTTTTTTAACTGAGTTAAACTTTTGTTGATGACAATACGTTTTAACCAAGCGCCAAAAGTAACTTCTCCAATAAAGGTATCCAATTTTGTAAAAGCAGTTAAAAACGCTTCTTGCATTATATCTTCTGCTTCAAACTCATCTTTAAGTATTCTTAACGATGTGTTGTACATTGCTCTATAATAGTCTTTATAAATCTGCATTAGAGCAGAGTTATCACCTTGTTTACAGCGTTCTAGTAGTTGGTTGGTATGTTGATTTTTTTCCTTCAATGAAACGTTTCTATACTATAGACAAAACAGTTTTCGGTTTGTGACAGTTGTACACAATAAAAATACATTTTTTTAGTTGAAGAGGAGTTTTTGGAAAGAATATTTAAGTTTCGCTAACGTGTTCGTTTATGGTTGTTGCTGTTGGCTCTAAGATATCAAAAAGAAATAGCGTAAAGGAAATTCGATAGAATTTCCGTGGTAATCATTAAGCGATTAATTATCCACTTCTTAAGTTTGTCTTTTCTTCTCGTAAAATTTTATCCATTTTACGACCTCTTGCCAATTCATCAATGAGCTTTTCCATACGTCTGCATTGTTTATACACTTCAAATTCATCCTCTATTTCTTCAATTCGATAACCACAAACGACTCCTTTAATCAAGTGTGTGTTAGGATGCATTTTAGCTTTTTGAAAAAATGTTCTAAAAGTTACTTTCTCTTTAATAAGTGCTTGTAAATCATCTTTATCAAAACCAGTAAACCATTCTATTACTTGGTTGAGTTCTTCTTTTGTTCTACCATTCTTCTCCAACCTATTCAAGTAAAGTGGATAAATGGATGCAAATATCATATTAGCGACTTTTTCATTTTTTTCTGCTGTTACTTTCATCTTTATTTGATTTTAAATTAATTGGTGCTAACGTAAATGATATGGCGAGTTTTAATTCGTCATATCAGACGTTAGCGAAGTTACCGAAAAATGAGTGTAGAAACAAACTATATCACAAACCTAAAAGCCTTGGCACAACAATTGTCTTATAATTGTGGAGTTAAAAACCAATTATTAGATAATTAACTGACTGTAAGTAATTTACATTTAATTATTGAATTCCTTAAAATTAGATATAAAAGTTTAAATGTCATCTTGACAGAAATATAAAGTATGAGTAACGCAAAAATAATAGGATTAGACAGTTTGTCGCTTCACAGCATGTTAGATGAAGATTCGGAATTAATTCCGTTGATGACGCCAGAAGATGAAGAAATAATCAATAAAGAAGAAATTCCATCGGTTTTACCGATTTTACCTTTAAGAAATACGGTGTTGTTTCCAGGAGTTGTAATTCCGATTACAGCAGGAAGAGATGCATCAATTCAATTGATAAAAGATGCCAATGCTGGAGATAAAATTTTAGGTGTTGTTGCACAAAAAAACGCAGAAGTAGAAAATCCTACAGAAAATGACATTCATAAAATTGGAGTTGTTGCTCAGATTTTACGTGTGTTAAAAATGCCTGACGGAAATACAACGGTAATCATTCAAGGTAAAAAACGTTTTGAAATTGATCAAGTAGTTCAAACAGAACCGTATTTAAAAGCAACTACTAAAGAAACAATCGAGGATAGAACAGACGAAAACAACAAAGAGTTTGATGCTGTAATCGATTCGATAAAAGAACAAGCTTTAGAAATTATTAAAGTAAATCCAATGTTGCCTTCAGAAGCTTCGTTTGCAATTAAAAATATTCAAAGTAATTCTTTTTTGGTGAATTTTATTTCATCAAATATGGATTTATCTGTAAAAGAAAAACAAGAACTGTTAGAACAGCATAATTTAAAAGAACGTGCTATTTTAACGCTAAAACGTTTAAATAAAGAGTTACAACGCTTAGAGTTGAAGAATGATATTCAGTCCAAAACTCGTACTGATATGGATCAGCAACAACGTGAATATTATTTGCATCAGCAATTAAAAACCATTCAAGAAGAATTAGGTGGCGTTTCTAACGACGAGGAGTTGGAAGAAATGAAAGCCAAATCTAAAACAAAGAAATGGACGAAAGAAGTTGCCGAAACATTTGATAAAGAATTAGCTCGTTTGCGTAGAATGAATCCGCAAATGGCAGAATACGGAGTTCAAAGAAGTTATTTAGAACTGTTGTTAGAACTACCTTGGGGAGAATATTCTGAAGATAAATTTGATTTAAAACGAGCACAAAAAATTCTTGATAGAGATCATTTTGGATTGGAAAAAGTAAAGGAAAGAATCATAGAACATTTAGCAGTTTTAAAATTGCGAAATGATATGAAATCTCCAATTATTTGTTTGTATGGACCTCCGGGAGTTGGAAAAACATCGTTAGGGAAATCTGTTGCAGAATCGTTAGGAAGAAAATATGTAAGAATGTCTTTAGGTGGTTTGCGAGATGAAGCAGAAATTAGAGGACACAGAAAAACATACATCGGCGCAATGCCAGGAAGAGTGATTCAGAATTTGAAAAAAGCAGGAACTGCAAATCCAGTTTTTGTGTTGGATGAGATTGATAAATTAACATCAAGTAATCAAGGAGATCCATCTTCTGCGATGTTAGAAGTGTTAGATCCAGAACAAAATACTGAGTTTTACGATAATTATTTAGAAGTTGGTTTCGATTTGTCTAAAGTGTTATTTATTGCGACAGCAAATAACTTAGGAGAAATTCCGTGGGCGTTAAGAGACAGAATGGAAATCATTAATGTTTCTGGATATACGATTGAAGAAAAAATAGAGATTGCAAAAAGACATTTACTTCCAAAACAATTAAAAGAACACGGTTTAACGAAACAACATTTAAAGTTGGGGAAAGCTCAAATCGAAAAAATTGTTGAAGGTTATACTAGAGAATCTGGAGTTCGTGGATTGGAAAAACAAATTGCAAAAGTGGTGCGTTTTGCAGCAAAATCTATTGCAATGGAAGAAGCGTATGATATTGCAATTACGAATGATGATATTGAAAAAATATTAGGACCTGCAAGATTAGAGCGTGATAAATACGAAACAAATGATGTTGCTGGAGTTGTTACTGGCTTGGCTTGGACAAGTGTTGGTGGAGATATTTTATTTATCGAATCTATTTTATCGAAAGGAAAAGGAAATTTAACAATTACCGGAAACTTAGGAAAAGTAATGAAAGAATCTGCAACCATTGCAATGGAATATATAAAAGCAAATGCAGAAGATTTTGGAGTAAATTCAGAGGTTTTAGAAAAGTACAACGTTCATATTCACGTGCCAGAAGGAGCAACACCAAAAGATGGACCAAGTGCTGGAGTTACCATGTTAACGTCGTTGGTTTCTGTATTTACACAACGTAAAGTTAAAAACAAGTTAGCAATGACTGGAGAAATTACCTTACGAGGAAAAGTGTTGCCTGTTGGCGGAATTAAAGAAAAAATATTGGCTGCAAAAAGAGCAAATATTAAAGAAATTATTTTGTGTAACGAAAATGAAAAAGACATTTTAGAAATTAAAGAATCTTATTTAAAAGGATTGACGTTTCATTATGTTTCTGATATGAGCGAAGTCATAGAACTCGCACTCACAAAACAAAAAGTAAAAAATGCTAAGAAATTAGTGTAAGAAAAAAGCCTTCAATTTGAAGGCTTTTTTTGTTTCGTTAACGTTTTGTAAGGAAAATTGAGGGTTTACATGTAAGGATTTTCCACATTTAGGTCAGACGTAATAAACTTGTAAATACCTGCTTTTATCTAGAATTTATTTCTGTTTCTATATTTATAATCAACTTTTTTATTTTTACCATTACATCTTCAAAAAATACTTGACCCCTTTTTCTCTGCCTTATTACCATACTTAATAGATTCGTAAACTCTTTATTTTGTTTTAAGTATTCAAAATCATTTGGTCTAGATAGAACTAAAGATTTTTTATGTAATCGTTTAATATGCTTCGAGAAAAAAGGAGTTACGGTTTGAGATAAGTTCCATTCACTTTTTTCATAATCATTAATTAATGATTTTAAATCTACCTCAAACATATTTACAATTTCTTGTCTTAGATCTTTATTTTTTATAAGGTTAATACCTTTAGTTTGAAGAGTGTTATAGCTTGAAGATGTTATGAATGGAGTACTCCAAAAAGTAAATACACCAAAAGCACTATCAAGTTCAACATTATACTTTAAATTATTTTCAATATAATACTCAATTTTTTCATACTGAATAATAGCAATTTGATTAGATTCACTATTAAATTTAAAATTATTGTAAGAAGATATTAAGTTTGTTTTTATATCAGCTAAAAGATTTAATTCTTCATTTTGTAGTTTTCTATTTTCATTCCAATTGTTAATACTTAGTGCAATCAAAATTCCAATCACTACAAGAATAATTTCTCCAATTGCATATTTTAGGTATTTACCAGTACTATTTTTTTCTATAAGCTCGTAGCGTATTTTCCGAAATAATTTTATCATTGATTAAGAATTTGGCATTATAAAGTGCATCTTTAATGATGTTTAACGTTTTAATACTGAATTAAGTTCAACAAAAGTATTTTATATCAAGAGTTAACGAAGTTACAAGAAAATGATTTTAGAATCAAATTAAAACTTTCTAATATCAACAATATCACCACTTTCTAATTGATTTTTAATGTCAATTTGATAAATTTTATCAGCAACAAATTTAGGAGAATACAATTCGTTATTTTCTTTTAACTCTTTAAAACGTTGCACATTTTTAAACTCCTTTTCAGAAGTTTTTCTGATTGCAGCTTGCATATTGGTATCTACAACTCCGGGATAAATTGCCACACATTTTACGCCGTTTTTAACTTCGTTTTGTTCTGTTGCAATGGTTCTGGTTGTCATGTCTAATGCAGCTTTAGATGTGCAATATACAGACCAACCAGAATATGGATTCGTTGCCGCTCCAGAAGAAATATTGATAATTTGTTTTTTGCAACTTAGCTCTTTGGTCAGTTTTATAAACTCATTTGCCAAGACTAATGGAGTAGTGGTATTTAATTGAATTGTCTGCTGAATCTTTTCAGAATCTAAGTTCCCAACAGTGTTTACTTCTCCTAAACTTCCTGCGTTGTTCAATAAGGTAATAGAAGAAATTGAATTTGAATCAATATTGGTAAACACAGAATTGATTGCATTGATAGCTTCAGTTGTATCACTTAAATCTGCAGTAATTTGGTGAAAAGAAACGTTGGTTGCTTTACTTCTAGAAATAGAAAAAACAGAGTAGTTTTCTAAAGTATATTTTTCTGCAACAGCTTTTCCGATGCCGTTAGATCCGCCAGTAATTATAAGTACATTCATGAGAGTAAAGATATAAAATGAAACATTAATTTGGTAAAGGTTACCTAATTAGCTAACCTTTTTGATTAAATTTAGTTATTGTTACCGACAACTAAAATTACGGAATCCAAACTTTTGGAAAATTAGGTTTACGCTTTTCTAAAAATGCGTCTCTTCCTTCTTTGGCTTCATCTGTCATATATGCTAAACGAGTTGCTTCACCAGCAAATACTTGTTGTCCAACCATACCATCATCTGTTAAGTTCATTGCAAACTTTAACATTTTTATGGATGTTGGTGATTTTTCTAAAATCTCTTGCGCCCATTGAAAAGCGGTATCTTCTAGTTCATCATGAGGAATCACGGCATTTACCATTCCCATTTCAAAAGCTTCTTGAGCAGAATAATTTCTTCCTAAAAAGAAAATTTCTCTGGCTCTTTTCTGCCCAACCATTTTTGCTAAATATGCAGAACCATAACCACCATCAAAAGACGTTACATCAGCATCCGTTTGTTTAAAAATGGCGTGTTCTTTACTCGCTAAAGTTAAATCACAAACTACATGTAAACTATGTCCGCCACCAACTGCCCAACCTGGAACTACACAAATTACTGCTTTTGGCATAAAACGGATTAATCGCTGAACTTCCAAAATATTTAAACGATGATAACCATCCTCACCAACATAACCTTGGTGTCCACGTGCTTTTTGATCACCCCCAGAACAAAAAGAATAAACTCCATCTTTTGTGCTTGGTCCTTCGGCAGATAATAACACAACACCAATTGAAGTATCTTCTCCAGCATCGTAAAATGCATCGTATAACTCTGATGTTGTTTTTGGACGAAAAGCGTTTCTTACATTGGGTCTGTTAAATGCAATTCTTGCAACTCCGTTTGATTTTTTGTAGGTAATATCTTCGTATTTTTTTACAGTTTTCCATTCTGCTTTTATCATAATAGCTGTTTTTTATCGTTATGATTTAAAATCTAAAAGAACTTTAAATTTCTAATTACAAAAATAAGATATTAAGAACTATTATTTACAATTTTAGAGAAGGTTTGTAAATTGAATCATTTATCTGAAAAAAATAGTATTTTTAACCTCAATATTTTACATCCTATGAGAAAAATTCTTCCCCTTTTATTACTTTTTATTTTTAGCATATCTGTTTTTGGTCAAAAAGTGGTTACTAAAAAATATGAATCAGAAGAATTGCAAGATATAAGAACACTTCAAATTCATTTACCAAATGGATATGAAAGAGATACTATTTCAAATTATCCGTTAGCAATTGTATTAGATTCTGAGTATCTATTTGATTTATATGTTGGAAATTCGAAGTTGTTTTCTCATACCGATAAAGCCCCAAAGCAAATTGTTGTAGGAATTGAAATGGCAGGTACTCGTTTAAAAGATGCTTCTTTTGATGAAACTAAGAATAGCGAATTAACTGCTGATAGTAGAAGTTTTATGAAATTTATTAAAAACGAAGTATTGCCTTATATAGAAGGAAACTATAAAACATCGCCTTTTTTAACGATTATTGGTAATGGAATTTCGGCAAATTTTTTAACACATTTCTTAAGAGATGAAACACCTTTATTTAACGCATATATTTGTTTAAATCCAACATTTAGTCCAGATATTAGTATTCAAATGGAATCTTATGACTTAAATAAATTAAGCTCTATAGATAACACCTATTATTTTTATTTTAATGATGGTAAATTTATTAGCAACGAAAAACAACAACGAATAGGTTTATTAAACACGTATTTAAAATCTTTATCCATTAAAAATTTTAATGTTAAATACGATTTTATAACTGATTCGCCAAGCAACGTTTCTGCAATCGGAGAAGCCATTCCAAGATCTTTGGATAAGATTTTTGAAATTTATTCTGGAATTAATAAAGAAGAATTTGACACGAAAATAAAAAATTTATCTCCGCTAGATGCAATAACATATTTAGAAAATAAATACATAGAAATTGATTACTTATTTGGCTCAAATTTAGGAATTAGAGAAATAGATATTATCGCTATTGAAAGTATTATTATTGAAAAAGAAAATGGCGATTATTTAAAAGATTATGGCAATATGATTTTAAATTTATATCCGTTTTCTCCTTTAGGGCATTATTATCTAGGAAGATATTACGAAGCTGGAAAAAATTATTCTAAAGCTTTAGAACAATATCGATTGGGATACGGAAAAATGGATCCAGCAGATCCAAATGCTGATAAATTTTATCAGAATGTACAACGAATGCTTAGAAAAGGATAAGGAATTAGTTTATCAATTCTAAACCATCTTCTTTAATCAAAATTGTTTTTTCTTTGTATAAAGTACCAACAGCTCTTTTAAATGCTTTTTTACTCATTAACAATTCACGTTTAATTTCTTCTGGAGAGCTTTTGTCTGTTAGTGGTAAAAAACCATCATGATCATAAATTGCTTCAACTACTTTTTCTGTGTCTAAAGAAATTGCATTTCTAAAACCTTGTGGCTGTAGTGAAACATCTATTTTACCATCTTCTCTAATATTTTTAATATAGCCAGCAATTCGTTGATTTTCTCTCAACTCCTGAAAAACCTCATTTCTATATAACAAACCTTCAAATTCCTCATCAATTAAAACCGAAAACCCTAAATGTGTTTCTGCTTCAATAATTAACGATACTTTATCTCCTACTTCTAAATCCATAATTTGTTATTTTAAATGATTAAAATATTCTTTTAATATTTTTTCGTTGATTTCTTTATCCGTAAAAATCTCCAACACTTTTGGCGCATTTGAATCTTGATAAAATCCTTTTAATACTGATGACACTTCTGTTGTTTCTGAAACCGAAATATACTCTAATTGATACATTTTACACAAATGTTCTGCTGTTAATTGATGTGGAGTTTCAAAATATTCTAACGCATTTGTAGATTTTGGCCCTGGAATAAATCTAAAAATTCCGCCGCCATTATTATTAATAAGAATAATCCTAAAACTTTTCGGAATATAATTATTCCACAAAGCATTGCTGTCGTAGAAGAAACTCAAATCTCCAGTGATAAAAACCGTTTGATTTTTACTCGCAAAAGCGGCGCCAATTGCAGTGCTTGTACTTCCGTCAATTCCGCTTGTTCCTCGATTACAAAACACTTTAAGCGAATCTTTAACGTCAAATAATTGAACGTATCTTACCACAGAGCTATTTCCTAATTGTAATTGAGAATTTGCTGGAATACTTTCCAAAACTTGTTCAAAAACTTTTAAATCAGAATGCGGTATTTTTGCTAAGTATTGTTGATGAGTTTTAGCTCTTTTCCCTTTTACAGAAAGCCATTTTTGTTGATACTTACTTTCTGCTTTTTGAGTTATTTTAATGAATTCAAATAAAAAAACTGCTGGTTTGTCTTGAATAAATTCTGACAAACAATGAAACGTATTCATTGCTTTTTGTTCGTCAATATGCCAATGATGAGTTGGTTGGTGTTTTCTTAAAAATTGTTTTATTTTTTTAGAAACTACCATTCCGCCAAACGTTAACAAAATCTCTGGTTTTAACTCAGCGAACTCTTGTTCTGATAACGGAAAAATCAATTTATCAATAGAATTAATGGTGTTTTCTGATGCTAAATTTGATGTGGCTTCTGTTAAAATAATGACAGAATTATCTGTTACAAAATGATTGATTAAATTTTGGGCAACTATATTTGGAAAATGTGTACCAACCAATATCATTTTTTTGGTTGATGCGTTCCAAATTTTGGCAATTTCCAAATAATCAACAGATTGCTTCGTTTCACTCGCAATGACTATCGGAAAAGTAAATTCCTCAAGTTTATCAACCGTTTCATATAAAGGTTCATCAAAAGGAACATTGATATGAATTGGGCCTTTTTTATAAATTGTAGTTTGTAAAGCTTCTGAAATCAAATTGATATTGAACTCTTTTTTAACATCACCTTCCATTAAATTTCCAGAAAATAAAATATGATTTTGAAATACATTTTCTTGACGGATGGTTTGTCCGTCGCCAATATCAATCAAATGTTTTGGTCTGTCCGCAGAAATTACAACTAACGGAATGTTGCTGTAAAAAGCTTCTGCAATTGCCGGATAATAATTCAACAAAGCAGAACCAGAAGTACACACAATGGCAACAGGTTTTTGAGTTTGCTGTGCAATTCCCAATGCAAAAAAAGCAGCACAACGCTCATCCACAATACTCAACGTTTTTATATTCGGATGATTTGAAAAACCTACCGTTAACGGAGCATTTCTAGAACCCGGAGAAATAACAACTGTGTCAATTTTAAATTGATGACAAGCTGAAATTACAAGTTGTGCTAAAGGTTTCTTTGGATACATATTATAGTTGCAAAGGTTCACAAAGTTGCAAAGGCACAAAGCGTTTACAAAGACTACTTTGCAACTATTCTGAACTTTGCGACTTTGTAACTTATTCTTTAATTTCCTTTTTTATAATCTTCTAAAAACTTTGCCAAACCAATATCAGTTAAAGGATGCTTTAACAATCCTTCAATGGCACTTAAAGGTCCAGTCATTACGTCTGATCCTAGTTTTGCACAATCAATAATGTGCATTGTATGACGCACAGAAGCTGCTAAAATCTGAGTTTCAAATCCGTAATTATCATAAATCAAACGAATTTCAGAAATTAAATTTAATCCGTCGGTAGAAATATCATCCAAACGACCAATAAACGGAGAAACATAAGTTGCTCCTGCTTTTGCTGCTAACAACGCTTGTCCGGCAGAAAAAACCAACGTTACATTTGTTTTTATTCCTTTTGATGAAAAATATTTACACGCTTTTATTCCGTCTTTTATCATTGGTAATTTTACCACAATTTGCGGATTTAAAGCTGCTAATGCTTCTCCTTCTTTTACCATTCCTGCAAAATCTGTTGCAATTACTTCTGCAGAAACATCACCTTCTACCAAATTACAAATTGCTTTGTAATGATTGATAATATTTGCTGCTCCTGTAATTCCTTCTTTTGCCATTAAAGACGGATTTGTAGTAACGCCATCTAAAATCCCTAAAGCTTGAGCTTCTTCTATTTGTGATAAATTTGCTGTGTCTATAAAAAATTTCATAATATATTATTTTAGTTTTATTTTTAATTACTTAGGCGTTACTTTATCCTGAAAGCATTCAGGACCAAGTCGGGCTTTCCATTATATTTTTTTTTGTCATTGCGAATCACGCTTTTTCTGCGTGATGTGGCAATCTCAATATTTAAAGAGATTACTTCGCTCCACTCGTAATGACGAGTATTAAAAAGCACAAAAAAGGATGTCATTGCAATCCCTAACGCAGGCATATTTACCAGCAACAAAGATAACCACAAAAATTAATTTACTTTTAAAAAAGGGAATTGATTTATTGGTAGTTTATAAACAATATCTAAAAAGACCTCACAGGTTTTTAAAACCTGTGAGGTCTTTAAATAATATTTACAATTTATAATGGTTCATTAGTAGTTTTTCGTACATTTTATCTGGTAAAACTCGCTTTAAAACAATGGAGAATTTTTCCATAAATCCGCCAACTTTATAATGAATTTTCGGGCTTTTAGTTTCAATAATGTTATAAACTGCTTTTGCCATCACTAATGGGTTCATTCCGCCATCAACATGCGCATCCATCAAATCTAAATTTTCTTGATAGGTTTTTTTATATGCAGAATTTTCAAAAACTGGTGTATGAAATCTTCCTGCTGCAATATTGGTTGCGAAATCTCCTGGAGCAACATTTACGATATGAATTCCGAATTGTTTTACTTCCATTCTTGTAGCTTCTGTTATCAATTCTAAAGCACCTTTTGTTGCAGAATAAACTCCACGAAAAGGCAATCCCATATAACCAGCAATTGATGTTACATTAATTATTTTGCCAGAATTTTGTTTTCTCATTTCTGGTAAAACAGCTTTCATTACATCAACAGCACCAAATAAATTGGTATTAAAAACCTTTTTCATTTCTTCTGTTGGTGTATCTTCAATAGAGCCTGTAATTCCCATTCCTGCATTATTGATTAGCACATCAATTCTGCCTTCATTTTTAATAATTTCAGAAACTGTTTTTTGAATAGAATCTACATTTAAAACATCTAAAGCAAGCATTTTATAAGAGAAAGAATTATCTTCTTTTTGTGTTCTACTTGTTCCGTAAACTATCATTCCTTTTTCAGAAAGAAAGTTTGCAATGGATTTTCCAATTCCTGAGGAAGCACCAGTAATAAGAACAACTTTTGGCATATAAAAATTCAAAATTTTTGATTTAAAATTCAAAGTTATACGGTATGAATTTTAAAGTTTAGCAAATATCTTAAAACTAAATTAAGAAAACTAAAAAAGAGAAGGTAAATGTTGGTTTTTTGAAGTCCTTTCCTTAAAATCTAAAAAAAACTATTATTTGAAACTTTTGAAGTCCTTTCCTTCGGAAAGGATTTAGGATAGGAAAATATTTAGGAACAAAAAAATGGCAAGCTATCTACATCACACTGCTACAACCTAATACCTTTGCTGCGTTCCCGCCCTGGAGGATTCAAAGGGAGCTAGTTGTGTAGGACTTGCCGCTGCAAATTTACAATCATTTTTAATGTTGCGCAATGTTTTTTATCAATTTTGTAACAAAAAGCACACTTTGGTTACTAATCAAATAGTTAATCGTAAATAATTCAAATTTGATTTATTTATCTTTGGCTAAAATGAAATTTATATATTTGTATCACTAACTAATTATCAAAATACAATGGAAAATCAAGCATCTAGTAAAAGTATTATTTTAAATTATGGATTATATACAGGGGTTTTAAGTATTTTAATTGCTGTAATTTTATATGCGTTCGGAAAGTCAGCAAATCCTGGACTTATTATGGCAATTGTGAGTTTTGTAGCTCCTTCAATTCTTTTAGTTCTTGGAATAAAAAAATTTAAAGAAGCTAATAACGGATTTATGTCTTGGGGACAAGGTGTAAAAGTTGGTGTTGGTATTGCTTTAGTTTGGGGATTATTAGCGTTAAGTTTTCAATTTTTATTAGAAAATGTAATTGACCCAGGATTGATTGAACAAAAAATACAAGTTACTAAAACAGCATTAGAAAATTGGGGTATGAATCAAGATCTTATTGATCAGCAAATAGAAAAGCAAAGAAATCAAAATCCTTTACTTGCTTCTGCTTTAGGATTAATTTTCTTCGCCATTATAGGTTTTGTTGTTTCTGCAATTGCTGCTGCAATTATGAAACAATCTGAAGAAGAGCAATACTAGTTTTTAAGAAAAATTTAAACGATATAAAGGTAAAATATCTTCGGATGTTTTACCTTTACGTTTTTACACAACCTTATAATTTAATAACGAATGAACATATCGGTAGTTATACCTTTATTAAACGAAGAAGAATCTTTAGAAGAATTATACCGTTGGATTGCAAACGTAATGCAATCCAATTCTTATGTTTTTGAAGTTATTTTTATTGATGATGGCAGCACAGATACTTCTTGGAATGTAATTGATAAACTATCAAAAGAACATGAAGAAGTTAAAGGAATTCGGTTTCAAAAAAATTATGGAAAAAGTCAAGCCTTAGACGCAGGTTTTGAACTTGCAGAAGGAGATGTTGTGATTACAATGGATGCTGACTTACAAGACAATCCTGAAGAAATCCCTGAATTATACGATTTAATCACAAAAGAAAATTACGATCTAATTTCTGGCTGGAAAAAGAAACGGTACGATTCAAAAATTAGAAAAAACATTCCATCAAAATTATTTAACGCTGCTGCTAGAAAAACTTCTGGATTAAAATTACACGATTTTAATTGTGGTTTAAAAGCTTATAAAAACATCGTTATTAAAACCGTAAAAGTAAGTGGAGAAATGCATCGATATATTCCTGTGTTAGCAAAAAATGAAGGTTTTACTAGAATTGGAGAAAAAGTAGTACAACACCAAGCAAGAAAATACGGTGTAACAAAGTTTGGGATGAATCGGTTTGTAAATGGATTTTTAGACTTAATTACTATTTCTTTTTTATCAAAATTTGGCAAACGACCAATGCACTTTTTTGGTCTTTGGGGAAGTATGGTTTTTGCCGTTGGCTTTTTAGCAGCTGGTTATATTGGAGTTATGAAACTCTATAAATTATCTGCTGGATTAAAAACAATTTTAATAACAGATAATCCGTGGTTGTATATTTCTTTAACAGCCATGATTATTGGTACACAATTATTTTTAGCAGGTTTTCTTGGAGAGCTTTTAATTAAAACAAAAAGCCACGAAAAGCATTACACTATTAAAGAAACCTTAAACATCTAAATCCGTATCTTTGCGGACAATACTTTTTTTACATGAAAGAGATTTTAAAACAAGCAAAAAGTTGGCTTTCTGATACGTTTGATTCAGAAACAAGAACTGAAATTCAACAATTAATCGATACTAATTCTGATGATTTAGCCGATCGATTTTATAAAAATATGGAATTTGGAACTGGCGGAATGCGTGGAATAATGGGTGCAGGAACCAATCGAATTAACAAATATACCTTAGGGAAAGCAACGCAAGGATTGAGTAATTATTTACATCAATGTTTTCCTAACAAAAAATTAAAAGTTGCTATTGCTTTTGATTGCCGACATAACAGTAAAGAATTTTCAAAATTGGTTGCAGACGTACTTTCTGCTAATAATATTCAAGTCTATTTATTTGAAGATTTACGTCCAACTCCAGAATTATCTTTTGCTGTAAATCACTTAAATTGTGATGCAGGAATTGTGTTAACTGCTTCTCATAATCCGCCAGAATACAACGGTTATAAAGTATATTGGAATGATGGCGGACAAATTGTTCCACCACATGATAAAAAAATTATTGATGAAGTAAATTCATTAGATTTTTCAGAAATTAATTTTAAAGCCAATGAACATTTAATCACGAAAATTGGATCTGAAGTTGATGAAGCTTTTTGGAAAGCATCAATTAAAAACGGAACCTTTGATGTTAAAAACAGAGCTGATTTAAAAATTGTTTTTACCTCTTTACACGGAACATCAATTACATTAATTCCAGAAGCATTAAAACGCGCTGGTTATACAAATGTCCATATTGTAAAAGAACAAGCAGTACCAAACGGAGATTTTCCGACGGTAAAATCACCAAATCCAGAAGAGCCAGAAGCGTTAAAAATGGCAATTGATTTAGCCAATACAATTGATGCCGATATTGTGATTGGAACAGATCCAGATTCTGATAGATTAGGAATTGCTGTAAGAGATTTAGAAGGAAACATGAAGTTGTTAAACGGAAATCAAACGATGAGTATGATGACCGATTTCTTAATCAAACAATGGAAAATAAAAGGCAACTTAAACGGAAATCAATTTGTAGGTTCTACAATTGTGTCAACAAATTTAGTCAATGAAATTGCCAATTCTTATGGAGTTGAAACTAAAGTTGGTTTAACTGGTTTTAAATGGATTGCCAAAATGATACAAGATTTTACTAACCAAGAATTTATTGGCGGCGGAGAAGAAAGTTTTGGTTATATGGTTGGTGATTTTGTTAGAGATAAAGATGCCGTTACTTCTACATTGCTGGCTTGTGAAATTGCAGCAAATGCAAAATCAAACGGAAGTTCTTTCTATAAAGATTTATTAGCATTATACATCAAAAATCATTTTTACAAAGAACACTTAATTTCTATTGTAAAAAAAGGAATGGACGGCGCAAATCAAATCAAACAAATGATGATTGATTTACGTAAAAATCCATTAACACAAATTGATGATTCTAATGTTGAGTTTTTATGTGATTATCAATCATCAATCAAAAAAAATCTAATTACTGGTGAAGAAATTGTAATGGATGTTCCAAAATCTAACGTATTAATTTATCAAACAGAAGACGGAACAAAAGTTGCTGCAAGGCCAAGTGGAACAGAGCCAAAAATAAAGTTCTATTTTAGCGTAAAATCTAAATTAGACACTGTTGAAAATGCTATTGAAACAGAAACTAAATTAGATGCTAAAATTCAACGTATCATAAAAGAATTAAATCTATAATGAGAATTTTGATTGTACATAACCAAGTAATTCCTGTTAAAACATATGGAGGCACAGAGCGTGTTATTTGGTGTTTAGGAAAAGAATTGGTTGCTTTAGGACATGAAGTTGTTTATTTGGTTAAGCATGGCTCTTCTTGTGATTTTGCTCCTGTACTATTTATTGACAATCAAAAAGATATCTGGAAACAAATCCCAAAAAACATAGATGTTGTCCATTTTCAAGAAGAACCATTAGAAAATAAGGAAACAACGATTCCTTATGTGGTTACAATTCATGGAAACAGAAATGATGCGACACCATTTGATAAGAATGCTATTTTTGTTTCAAAAAATCATGCAAGCAGATACCAATCAGAATCTTATGTCCATAATGGATTGGATTGGAATGATTACTCTAAACCAACGTTTTCTAAAAAAGATTATTTTCATTTTTTAGGTGATGCTGCTTGGAGAATAAAAAATGTAAAAGGAGCTATTAAAACAGTTACAAGTACAAAAAAAGAGCGAATAAAAATACTAGGAGGAAAGCGATTGAATATTAATATGGGCTTTCGTTTTACAACATCAACAAGAAGTTCTTTTTGTGGAATGGTTGGAGGAGAAGAAAAAAATTCTTTTTTAAATTTTTCTAAAGGATTGATTTTTCCTGTACTTTGGCACGAACCTTTTGGGTTAGCCATTATTGAAAGTCTTTATTTTGGATGCCCTGTATTTGGAACACCTTATGGATCTCTTCCTGAGATTATAACAAAAGAAGTTGGGTTTTTATCAAAAAAAAGGAAAGAACTTACAAGCGCTATCGAAAATGTTGACCTTTTCTCATCTAAAAGATGTCATGAATACGCGGTTGAAATTTTTAATTCTAAAAAAATGGCAATTTCTTATCTTGAAAAATATAAGAAAGTATTTTTAGGAGAAACTTTAAATACTAACTGTCCAAAAATTAAAGAAATTCAAACACAAAAATTTTTAGACTGGGAAAAATAAATAATTTTATACTATCTTTTTACAACTACTATGAATAATTTCAAAAAAGTAATCAAATTTATTTATCCTTATAAGAAATATACTGTTCTTAATATTATTAGCAATATATTTTATGCTTTGTTTAGCACATTGAGTTTAGTGTCTTTTATACCCATGCTTAACATTTTATTTCAAACAAATGAACGCGTTTATAAAGCACCAATATATAATGGGTTTTCTGAAATTAAACCTTATTTAGAAAACAGTTTAAACTTTTTTGTTACACAACAAATTGAACAAAAAGAAAATGGCGAAATTATTGTTTTAGGTATTGTTTGTGCAACGATTGCTATTATGTTTTTCTTTAAAAATCTAGCAAATTACATAGCACTGTATTTTATGACTTTTATAAGAAATGGAGTTGTAAAAGATTTACGAAATAGTGTTTATGAAAAAGTGGTTACACTGCCTATTTCTTTTTTTACCGAAAAAAGAAAAGGAGATACGCTTTCTAAAATAACCAATGATATACAAGAAATTCAATGGTCGTTTTTGAGCGTATTAGAAATGTTTGTAAAACAGCCATTAATTATTATTACAACACTAGCTACAATGTATTTAATTAGTGCAAAACTAACTTTGTTTATTTTTATTTTTATTCCCCTTTCGGGTTTATTAATTTCTTTTATCGGTAAAAAATTACGTTCAGATTCTGATAAAGTTCAAAAAGAAAATGGCGTTTTTTTATCACATGTAGAAGAGACATTAACTGGGTTAAAAATTATTAAGAGTTTTACTGCCGAAAAAAGGTTTATGAAAAAGTTTGAAATCTCTTCTAATAAACTATTTAAAAACATGAATAGTTTAATGTTTAAGCAAAATTTGGCTTCTCCTACTAGTGAATTTCTAGGGATATTGGTTATTACCGTAATTTTATGGTATGGTGGTAAAATGGTATTAATTGATAAAGAAATAACAGGCGGTACATTTATTGGTTTTATGGCTTTGGCATACAATATTTTAACTCCAGCTAAAGACATATCTAATGCTATTTATAGTATTAAAAGAGGAAATGCTTCTGCAGAAAGAGTAATGGATATTTTAGAAACTGAAAACCCTATTTCTGACATTCCGAATGCAATTGTAAAAACTAATTTTGAATCAGAAATAGTCTTTGATAATATCTCTTTTAAATATCAAGATGAATATGTTTTAAAGAATTTCTCTTTAACTATTCCTAAAGGAAAAACGGTAGCTTTAGTTGGACAATCTGGAAGCGGAAAATCCACATTAACCAACTTAATTACACGATTTTATGATGTAAATGAGGGTGCCATTTTTATTGATGGTGTAAATATCAAAAACATTACAAAAGACTCTTTACGAAAATTAATGGGAATTGTAACACAAGATTCTATTCTCTTTAATGATTCTGTTTTAAATAATATCGCTTTAGGATCTGAGAATTCAACTGAAGAAGCAATTATAGAAGCTGCAAAAATTGCCAATGCACATGAGTTTATAAAAGAATTATCAAACCAATACAATTCTAATATTGGAGATAGTGGAAATATGCTTTCTGGTGGGCAAAAACAACGTTTAAGTATTGCCAGAGCCGTACTTAAAAATCCACCAATTATGGTGTTGGATGAAGCAACATCTGCTTTAGATACAGAATCTGAACAATTAGTTCAATTGGCGCTAGAAAAAATGATGCAAAACAGAACATCTATGGTTATTGCACATCGTTTATCTACCATACAAAAAGCAGATACAATTTTAGTTCTTAGAAAAGGAAAAATTATAGAACAAGGAAAACACGACGAATTATTAAACGCAAAAGGAGATTATTTTAAGTTAGTAACTATGCAAAATTTAGATTGATGAAAAATTTTTATTTTTACGTCAATAACATATTTAACTCTTTAATTCCCAATTACTTTTCTCAACGTAAACTAAAGTATTTACTACAAGAAGTAAATAAATATCCTAAAGAAGAAATTAAGGAAAGGATTTCTTATTATATTACAAATAATAACGGACAATTAGCAGCTAATGCAATTGCTTTAAAAGACTTTAAACGCCCTAAAAAAGGGACTATGTATTATTTTGACTTGGTTCAATACACGCGTTATTTTAAAAATAATTTGAAGATAAAATTCAAATTTGGTGATGTTCAAGAAAATCAAGATACTTTAACCATTGTTAAAAGTAGGCCCATAAATCATTCTGGAAATTCTGTGATTATGAAATTAGATGCTTTACGGCATTACTATTTTGTAAATGATGTAATTCCGTTTTCAGAAAAGAAAAACAAAGCCGTTTGGCGAGGTTATATTCATAAAGAAAATAGAAGGACTTTAGTTAAAGAATTTTACAATCATCCTAAGTGTAATATTGGTAATATCCCTTTGCATAATGAAAATCCAGATTGGGCAAAACCGTTTATTTCTATTGAAGAGCAGTTACAGTATAAATTCATTTTATCTATTGAAGGACATGATGTTGCAACAAATTTAAAATGGATCTTCTCTTCTAATTCTTTATGTTTTATGCCAACTCCTAAATTTGAGACTTGGTTTATGGAAGGGAAATTAGTTCCTAATGTACATTATGTACATTTAAAAGATGACTATTCTGATTTACTTGAAAAAATGGAATATTATACCAAACATGAAGAAAAAGCACTGACAATTATTAAAAATGCTCAAGCTTGGGTTACTCGTTTTCAAGATAAAAAATTAGAAAAAATTATTTCTTTAAAAGTGTTAGAAGCTTACTTTAAATCTACCAAACAAGTTTAGACTTGCTTTAAACCAATAGTTTTTCCTTTCTCTATCATAAATTGATAAGAAGCTTCATATTCATTCGGGATTACACCTTCTAAAATAGCTTCTTTTATGGCTTCTTTTAATTGACCAATTTCTCTACAAGGCTTTAAATTAAAGGTTTTCATAATCAACTCACCAGAAATTGGAGGTTGAAAATTACGAACTTGATCACGTTCTTCTACTTCTTTTATTTTAGCTCTAACCAACTCGAAATTCTTGTGATAACGTTTAAATTTTGCTGGGTTTTTAGTTGTAATATCTGCTTCACATAATGTCATTAACGATTCAATATCATCTCCTGCATCAAAAATTAAACGTCTAATGGCAGAATCTGTTACTTCGCTAGCTAACACAATTGGACGAGAACTTAACAGGACCATTTTTTGAACAAATTTCATTTTGTTATTCAACGGCAATTTTAAGCGTTTAAACAATTTAAACACCATTTTAGAACCCACAAATTCGTGTGCATGAAATGTCCAACCAACTTTTTTGGTAAACTTTTTTGTTGGTGCTTTTCCAATATCATGTAGTAAAGCTGCCCAACGCAACCAAATATCTTCTGTATTTTTAGAAATATTATCAACTACTTCTAAGGTGTGATAAAAATTATCTTTATGTTTTTGACCTTCTACTTCTTCTACTCCTTTTAAAGCGATCAATTCTGGTAAAATCAACGGTAATAACTTGGTTGATTCTAATAATAAAAATCCTACAGAAGGTGTTGCAGAAAGCATCATTTTATTGAGTTCATCTACAATTCGCTCTTTGGTAATGATATTTAATCGCTCAGCATTTTTAGAAATTGCAGCTAACGATTTTGGTTCAATTGTAAAATGCAATTGACTTGCAAATCGGATGGCGCGCATCATCCGTAAAGGATCATCAGAATACGTAATATTTGGCTCTAAAGGCGTTCTAATAATTTTAGCTTTTAAATCTTTTACGCCATTAAATGGGTCTAATAATAATCCGAAATCTTCAGTATTTAAACTCAATGCCAACGCATTAATTGTAAAATCCCTTCTGTTTTGATCGTCTTGTAACGTTCCTTCTTTAACTTCTGGATTTCTACTTTCTTCTGAATACGATTCTTTTCTTGCGCCAACAAATTCAATTTCGATGTCTTTATATCGCAACATTGCTGTTCCGTATGTTTTAAAAACTTGTACTTTAGGTTTAGTTGGTAAAATTTCGGCAACTTTTTCTGCCAATTCAATTCCGCTACCAACAGCAACAACATCTACATCTTTTGCCGTTCCTCTTTCTAATAAATAATCGCGCACAAACCCACCAATTACATAGCTTTTTATACCTAATTCTTGTGAAGCTTTTGAAATATAATTAAAAATTGAAGCCGAAATTGCGTCTTTGTAAAATTGTTGTTGCATAGAATTATTCTCTAATAACTTTTACTATATCATCAGTAACTTTAAGAATTCTTGATGAAGCTGTTGTTATTATTTCTTGCTGCAAATTTACTATATAATCTACGCTATCCAAAATAGTTGTGCTTATTTCTGAAAATGATTTTGGAGTTGGTTCTCCGCTTATATTTGCCGATGTAGAAACAATTGGTTTTTTGAATGCTTTAATTAACGCTTTACAAAAATTGTTTTGTACAATTCTAATTGCAATGGTGTTGTCTGATGAAACACAATTTTTAGCCAATCCTTTTGGATTGTTATAAATAATTGTTGTTGGTCTGGTCGCTTTTTCTAGTTCTTCAATTGCTTTTTCTGGAATATTTTCTACATAATCAGAAAGCATTTTAAAAGAATCAACCAAAATAATTAGACTTTTACTTTCTACTCGTTGTTTGATTTTAAAAATCGTTGAAACTGCACTAGAATTTGTTGCGTCACAACCAATTCCCCAAACAGTATCTGTTGGGTATAAAAGTGTTTTCCCTTTTCTTAATACTGATAAATAATGTTGAATTTCTTCTGAGTTCAAAATCGTTTATTTTATTCGTTTTTCTTTGCTACAGTTGCATGTTGCATAAAAAACATATCAAACTGAGATCCTAATAATATAATGTTAAACAATACTGCAAACGGAAAATATAAAAATGATTTTGTCGTATTAATTCCTTTTATACTTTGGATGTTATAACCACAATCTTTATACATTCTTTTAATACTTTTCTTTGTAAAAAAACGATAATGCGTTCTATCTAAAATTAAATCGTCTGTATATTTCCAATCTCTTTTAAAAATCAGTTTAAAAAGGTTTTTAGAATATCTAACATTCGGAATTGAAGTAACTAAAACTCCGTCTTTTTTTAATTTAGATTTTAAGTTTACAATATCATCCCAAGGTTCTAATAAATGCTCAATCACATCATTCATTACAATGGCATCAAAATAATTATCTGGCAAGTCATTTAAAACCTCATCTAAAGTTCCTAAAAGTACTTTGGTTAATTTCTGAGTTGCTTCCTTTGCTGATTCTTCAAAAGGCTCAACCCCCCAAGTTTCTACTCCATCTTTTACCAATTGAGCAGAAAAATTACCAGATCCACAGCCAATCTCTAAAATAGTTTTTGCCGTTTTCGGTATAAAACCTAACATTTCTGGTCTTACATTTTTATAATATTCTGCGTCTTTAATATCCATACTGTTTGGGTTTATTGCTCTTTTTTAAAAGGTAAATTCATTGATCTTTTACTCAACCAGGTTCCTTTTTTTAATGAATGACTATAATATTTTATCAATTCTATAAACAAATATAGATTTAATTTTAGTTTAGGTATAAAAAAGAAACAAATTCCGATTACAGCTAAAAGTATTTTAGAAATAGAACTCATAAAAACTAATAAACACAATAACAAAAATCGTGTCAATCCTTTAAAGTGATTTCTAATATATACATGTTTAGAAATCAACACTTCTGATTTGGTAATTTTTGATGTTTTTATGTTTATTCTTGATGCTCCTCCATGATTGTGAATGATGTTTACATTTTTTAGTAAAACAACTTCTCCTTTTGCATCTCTTACTTTTTTACATAAATCTACATCTTCAAAATACATCCAATAATCTTCATTCCAGCCATTTATTTTTTGAAACCATTTTCTGGAAATACAAACAACAGAACCAGAAACCCAATCAGGAAAAATCTTTTCATCATCTTGTTTTGTTTCTTTTGTAAAAAGTCTATAAATCGCTCTAGTAATTCCGAATAAAGTGAATGCTCCTGGAAAAATTCTATCAACATCTTCAAAAGAACCGTTGTTATTTAATTGATTACAAGATACAATTCCGTAGTTTTCATTGCTGTTTAAATTGATTAGCATTTTATAGATTTCGTCTTCATTTGCAATGGTATCTGGATTTAAAAACAACATGTTTTTACCCACAGATTTAATTGCTCCAAAATTACATCCATTAGCAAAACCATTGTTTCCTGTATTTTCTACAAATTTAAACTGCGTATATTTTTTTGAAAATTCTTTTAACTTTCCGTCATTAGAATTATTATCAACAACAATAACTTCAAAAGTGAATTTTTCTTGTTTAAAATAAGTTAACGAATCCAAGCAGTTTTTTAGATGTTTCCAACTTTTATAATTTACTATAATAATTGAAATGTCTTTGTCTGCAGAATTTACTTCAAAGTTTTCAATCGGATTTTTTACAATTTTAAGAGTTCTATATTTTAAATTTAACACCTCAACATATCTTCTCCAAACCCCAAATGCATGAGCCCAAGAAATTATAAATCCTCTTGTACCATCTAAAAATCCAAGTTGAATAAAAAACTGAATAAAAAAACGAACAAATGGTTTTAAAAACAAATGATAGGGTGTAACAAATAATCCTTTTTCTAACAATTCTTGCGCTTGTAGTTTTGCGTAACTTTTAAGTTTATTTTTATATTGATGGTAATTTTTATACGAGTAATGATTGATTTTTTCTTTTAAAAAACCTATTTCTCCGTTTGTAGAAATTTCTTCATGAACTTTACCTACATATTTACATTTATCTTTTTTAAATAATCGAATAACTTTATCTCTTCGCCAACCACTAAAGTTTAGTTTTTTGTCATTAAAGAAAAAGCTTCTATAAATATAATACGCATTAAAATTGTTTGTAGAAGTTACCGTTTGTGCAATTTCTTTTTTTAAATTTTGTGAAATAGTTTCATCTGCATCTAGTAAAAAAATCCATTTATTTGAAGATTTTTCAATGGCAAAATTCTTTTGATTTGAAAAATCATCAAATGTTCTTTGTAGTAAAATTGCGTTTGTTTTTTTTACAATTTCAACTGTTTTATCTGTACTAAAAGAATCAATGACAATAATTTCATCAGCAAAATCAACCGAATCTAATGCTCTTTGAATATTAGATTCTTCATTAAAAGTTGGAATAATTGCTGTGATTTTTGTCATAAAACTAAACGGCTACATCATATTCGCGTAAGGCATCATTTAAGGATGTTTTTTTATTGGTGCTTTCTTTTCGTTTGCCAATAATTAATGCACACGGAACATTGTATTCTCCTGCTGCAAATTTTTTGATATAACTTCCAGGAATTACTACCGAACGAGCAGGAACAATTCCTTTCATTTCAATCGGTTTATCACCAGTAACATCTATAATTTTGGTACTCATTGTCAACACAACATTTGCTCCTAAAACGGCTTCTTTTTCTATCTTAACGCCTTCTACAACAATACACCGAGAACCAATAAAAGCGCCGTCTTCTATAATAACTGGTGCAGCTTGTAACGGTTCTAAAACTCCGCCAATTCCTACGCCACCAGATAAATGTACATTTTTACCAATTTGCGCACAGCTACCAACTGTTGCCCAAGTATCTACCATTGTGCCTTGATCTACATAAGCTCCAATATTTACATAACTTGGCATTAAAATAGTTCCAGCAGAAATATAAGCACCATAACGAGCAACCGCATTTGGGACTACTCTAATTCCTTTTTCTGCATAATTTCTCTTCAACGGAATTTTATCGTGATATTCAAAAATACCAGCTTCTAAAGTTTCCATTTTCTGAATTGGAAAATACAGAACAACGCCTTTTTTAACCCATTCGTTAACTTGCCAGCCATCAGAAGTTGGTTCAGCAACTCTTAACGTTCCAGCATCTAATAAATCGATTACTTTCCGTATTGCTAAAATTGTTTCTTTTTCTTTTAATAACGCTCTATTGTTCCAAGCTTTTTCTATTATTTCTCTTAAGTTTTCCATTTTGTAAAGTATCTTTCTGCAAATATAAATCTATCTGTAAAAATCTAAGCGAAGATACATTTTTTAAACAGAAAATTTTATCCTGTTTAAAATCCTTATTTTTGCAAAAACAAAACTAATGAGTAGAATTTTAGCCATCGATTTTGGTAAAGTTAGAACAGGAATCGCTGTTACAGACCAACTGCAAATTATTGCTTCTGGATTAACAACTGTTGCTACTAAAGATTTAATTACTTTTTTAAAAAACTATACTCAAAAAGAAAAAGTTGAATTATTTTTAGTTGGTTTGCCAAAACAAATGGACAATACCGATAGCGAAAGTGAAGTTTTAATTGCGCCTTTTTTACAAAAACTAAAAAAACAATTCCCAACAACTCCTATACAACGAGTTGATGAACGGTTTACTTCAAAAATGGCTTTTCAAACAATGTTAGATGGTGGAATGAAGAAAAAACAACGTCAGAACAAAGAATTGATTGACGAAATAAGCGCAACAATAATTTTACAATCTTATTTATATAATAAATAAATTAGCATCATTGCTGCAAATATTACTTAATTAGTCATTGCGAACCTTTCGACTGTCTCGTTTAAGACAAGAAAAGTGAAGCAATCTCACAATTAAAAGTACAGATTACTTCGTCGAAAACTCCTCGTAATGACGCACCAAATTGTCATTGCGAACCTAGTGAAGCAATCTCATAAAACTCAAAAAAGAACACATCTTTAAAATTCGTAATTCAAAAATTGGTAATTCGTAATTCTAAATTGTATTTTTGCAACCAAATTTTATACTAAATGATATTACCAATAGTGGCTTACGGTGATCCTGTTTTAAGAAAAGTAGGAAAAGAAATTGACAAAGAGTATCTAGAATTAGATATTTTAATTGCCAACATGAAAGAAACCATGTACAATGCTCATGGTGTTGGTTTGGCAGCTCCGCAAATTGGTAAAGCAATCCGGTTATTTATTATAGACGCTTCTCCTTTTGCAGAAGACGAAGATTTAGACGAAGAAGAAAGAGCTTTTTTGGCAGAGTTTAAGCATGTGTTTATCAACCCAGAAATTATTGAAGAGAAAGGTAACGAATGGGCTTTTAGCGAAGGTTGTTTAAGTATTCCAGACATAAGAGAAGATGTGTTTAGACAAGAAGAAGTTACATTTGAATATGTTGATGAAAACTTTAAAAAACACACCAAAACTTTAAGTGGATTAGCGGCAAGAGTTTTTCAGCACGAATACGATCATATAGAAGGAATTTTATTTACAGATAAATTATCTTCACTTAAGAAACGATTGATCAAAAAGAAATTAGAAAACATATCAAAAGGGAAAATAACAGCAGATTACAGAATGCGTTTCCCAAAATTAAAAAAGAAATAAAAATATAATGTCCGTTCGAGCGGAGTCGAGAACTGTTTTAAAATTCGATTTTAATAACCTCTTAACTCCGCTCGAGAAGACACAAAAAAACACAATTTATGGAGTTTAATAAAATTATTGCCGTTACCGGTAAACCAGGTTTGTTTCATGTAGTTTCACAAACCAAAACAGGAATTGTTGTTGAATCTTTATCAGACAAAAAACGATTTGCAATTCTATCTACTCAAAATGTGAGTTTGTTAGAAAATATTGCCATTTTTACGTACGAAGAAGAAGTACCTTTGTTAACCGTTTTCAAATCAATTTTCGAAAAAGAAGAAGGAAAAGAAACGATTAGTCATAAAGAAAGTGGCGCAAAATTAACAGCTTTTTTCTCTGAAATTTTACCCGATTTTGATCAAGAACGTGTGTACACATCAAACATTAAAAAGATTATACAATGGTACAATATGCTAATTGCTGCAGAATTTGATTTTTCTACTGCAAAATTATCATCAGAAACTACTGAAGAATCAATAGAAAAAGCATAAATGAATTCTAGAGCTCAACAATTAGAAGCTTTTAATAGGTTGTTAGGTATTATGGACGAGCTTCGAGAGAAATGTCCGTGGGATAAAAAACAAACCCTAGAATCGTTACGACATTTAACGATTGAAGAAACCTACGAATTGGCTGATGCAATTTTAGATAACGATTTAGAAGAAATTAAAAAAGAATTGGGCGATGTGTTATTACACATCGTTTTTTATGCAAAAATAGGAAGCGAGAAAAAAGCCTTTGATATTGGTGATGTTGCCAATGCAATTTCTGATAAATTGGTTGATAGACATCCACATATTTACAGCGATGTTGTTGTTAAAGATGAAGAAGAAGTAAAACAAAATTGGGAAAAACTAAAACTAAAAGAAGGTAAAACTTCTGTTTTAGAAGGTGTTCCGAAAAGTTTGCCTGCGGTTGTAAAAGCAAACCGAATTCAAGATAAAGTTGCTGGTGTTGGTTTTGATTGGGAAGAACCTCAACAAGTTTGGGAAAAGGTGCAAGAAGAGTTGTCTGAACTCAACGAAGAAGTTAAAAACAAGAATACAGAAAATATAGAATCAGAATTTGGTGATGTCTTATTTTCTATGATAAATTATGCACGTTTTATCGGCGTAAACCCAGAAAATGCGTTGGAAAAAACCAACAAAAAATTCATTAAGCGATTCCAATTCTTAGAAAATGCCGCAAAAAAAGAAGGCAAAGAGCTTTCTGATATGTCTTTGGATGAAATGGATGTGCATTGGAAAAAATCGAAAGAATTATTATAAATAAGTAATATTTAATATTGCTTCACTTTATTTGTAAAGAAGTTTTTAATAATAAAGATGAAAATAATCTGTATTGGGCGCAACTACGCAAAACATATCGAAGAATTAGCAAACGAAAGACCAGAAAATCCAATTATTTTTCTGAAACCAGATTCTGCAATTTTACCTAGGAAAAACCCATTTTTTATTCCGCCATTTTCTAATGATGTACATTATGAAGTGGAGGTTTTGGTAAAAATTAATAAAGTTGGTAAACATATAGAATCGAAATTTGCACATAAATATTATGATGAAGTTGGTTTAGGAATCGATTTTACAGCAAGAGATGTTCAACAACATTGTAAAGAAAATGGTTTTCCTTGGGAAAAAGCAAAAGCTTTTGACGGAAGTGCAGTTGTTGGTGAGTTTTATCCGAAAGAACAATTTGATTTAGAAAATTTAAAATTTCAATTAGATAAAAACGGAGAAGTTGTTCAAGACGGAAATACAAATGCAATGCTCTGGAAAACGGATGAATTGATTGCGTACGTTTCTCAATATTTCACCTTAAAAAAAGGAGATATTATTTTCACTGGAACTCCATCTGGAGTTGGAAAAGTTGTGGAAAATGATGTGTTAACTGGAACAATTGAAGGAAATAAAGCATTTCAAATTAGAGTGAAGTGATATTTGGTTATCGGTTATCAGTTATCAGTTATCAGTGAGCAATTATCAATGAACAATTAATAGTTATCAGTAAATAGTTTGTCCGTTCGAGTGTCGCGCCTTTTAGCGTGATGTATCGAGAACACTTAAGTCAAAACAGAGAAAATAAATCACAAAAAGTTAAAAGAAGAACTTTAAATCTTTGATCCTTTGTAACTTAAAAATAAATGAAAGCAGAAATCATTACCATTGGAGATGAAATCCTAATTGGTCAAATTGTTGATACCAATTCGCAATGGATTGGAGTTGAATTAAATAAAATAGGAGTTTCTGTGTATCAAATTACATCGATTCAAGATGAGAAACAACATATTTTAAACGCTTTAAAAGAAGCACAAGAAAGAGTTGATATAGTAATCTTAACAGGCGGTTTAGGACCAACGAAAGATGATATCACAAAAAAAACGATTGCAGAATATTTTAATGATACTAAACTTGTGGAATATCCAAAAGTTGTTGAGCATATTAAAGAATTGTTTCAAAAAATAAACCATCCATTTAAAGAAATTCAAAGATATCAAGCACAATTACCATCAAAAGCGTCGTATTTAAAGAATATTTATGGCACAGCACCAGGAATGTGGTTTTACGAAAATGATACCGTTTTTGTATCGTTGCCTGGAGTTCCTTACGAAATGAAAGGATTGATGACTAATGAGGTTTTGCCAAGAATTCAAAAGCAATTTAAGTTGTCATTTATCAGCCATAAAACCATTATGACCTATGGTCAAGGAGAAAGTGTTATTGCAGAACGAATAGCAGAAGTTGAAGACAACTTACCAGAAAATATCAAATTAGCGTATTTGCCATCTTTCGGAAAAGTAAGATTACGTTTATCGGGCAATGGAAATGATAAAGAGATTTTAGAAAAAGAGTTGCAAGAAAAAGTGTCTGAAATTCAGCATTTAATTCCAGAGATTATTGTTGGATTGGAAGATGGAGATTCCATTGAAAAAAGAGTTGGCGAATTGTTAATTCAACAACAAAAAACAATAGCCACAGCAGAAAGTTTAACAGGAGGAAGTATTGCTTCAACATTGGTTTCAGTTCCTGGCTCATCAGCTTATTTTAAAGGGAGTTTTGTAGCCTATTCTGCAGAAGCTAAAAAAAGTATGTTGGGGATTTCTGAAAACACTATTAAAAAATTTACCGTTGTAAGTAAAGAGGTAGCAAAAGAAATGGCGTTTGCAACAATGAAAAAATTAGACACAGATTATGCCATTGCAGTAACAGGAAATGCGGGACCAACAACAGACAAAACTGATAAAACAATTGGTGTAGTTTTTATTGCTTTGGCTACAAAAATAAACGTTATTGTAGAAGAATTTAACTTTGGTCAACCAAGAGAAAAAGTAATAAATAGAACCGTAAATAAATCCTTAGAAATTTTACAAAAAGAAATTATAAAAAATAGTTGAAATTGTTTTGTGGTATCTTTAAAAATTACTTAAATTTGCACCTCGTTTAGAAATAACACTAAAATACTGTCAGAAGATGTCTAGAGTTTGTGAACTTACAGGAAAAAAAGCAATGGTTGGAAACAATGTTTCTCATGCATTGAACAGAACCAAAAGAAAATTTGACGCTAACTTAATGGTAAAGCGTTTTTATATTCCAGAAGAAGATAAATGGATTACATTAAAAATTTCTGCTTCTGCTTTAAAAAATATTAATAGAAAAGGAATCTCTGCTGTCTTAAAAGAAGCTAGAGCTAATGGATTTTTAACTAAATAAATCCAACCTTAAAAAAGGAAACCGAGATGGCAAAAAAAGGAAATAGAGTTCAGGTAATTTTAGAATGTACAGAGCATAAAGCTTCAGGAGAAAGAGGTACTTCTAGATATATTACAACGAAAAATAAAAAGAATACTCCAGACAGATTAGAGGTTAAGAAATTTAACCCAATCTTAAAGAAGATGACAGTTCATAAAGAAATCAAATAAATAGTATAAGTCATGGCAAAGAAATCAGTAGCGTCGTTACAGACAGGATCAAAGAGATTATCTAAAGCAATCAAAATGGTAAAATCTCCAAAAACCGGAGCTTATACTTTTGTTGAAGCAATTATGGATCCTGCTAAAGTAAATGACTTTTTAGCTAAAAAGTAATTACTTTATATAAAAATATTATAAAGCTACTTTCTATTGAGAGTAGCTTTTTTTATGTTTAATAAAACCGTATTTTTGATTTTCTAAAAAATAATAATGAGCTTTTTAAAAAATATATTTTCAAAAGAGAAAAAAGAAACGCTAGACAAAGGATTGGAAAAAACCAAATCTACTTTCTTTACTAAATTATCAAAAGCAGTTGCAGGAAAATCAACTGTAGATGATGATGTTTTAGATAATTTAGAAGAAGTATTAGTAACCTCTGATGTTGGTGTAGATACCACCTTAAAAATTATTGACAGAATTGAAGCACGTGTTGCAAAAGATAAATACCTGGGAACTGAAGAATTAAACCAGATTTTAAGAGAAGAAATTGCGGGTCTATTGTCTGAAACAAATGTTGAAGATCAAACCGATTTTACAATTCCAGCAGATAAAAAACCATATGTAATTATGGTTGTTGGCGTAAACGGAGTTGGAAAAACGACTACCATTGGTAAGTTGGCTTCTCAGTTTAAAAAGAAAGGCTTAAAAGTAGTTTTAGGAGCAGCAGATACATTTAGAGCAGCGGCAATTGATCAATTACAAGTTTGGGCAGATAGAGTAGATGTTCCTTTGGTACGCCAAGAAATGGGTTCAGATCCAGCTTCAGTAGCATTTGATACGTTGCAATCTGCAAAAGCACAAAATGCAGATGTTGTTATTATTGATACTGCAGGGAGATTGCATAATAAAGTCAACTTAATGAACGAGTTGGTAAAGATTAAAAATGTAATGCAAAAGGTTGTTGATAATACACCTCATGATGTATTATTAGTGTTGGATGGATCAACCGGACAAAATGCTTTTGAACAAGCAAAACAATTTACAAAAGCTACCGAAGTAACTTGTTTGGCTGTTACCAAATTAGACGGAACAGCAAAAGGTGGAGTTGTTATTGGTATTTCTGATCAATTTCAAATCCCGGTTAAATATATTGGAGTAGGAGAAGGAATCGATGATTTACAAGTCTTTAATAAATACGAATTTGTAGATTCTTTTTTTAAATAGATTACTGTTGTCTGGTCTATCGGAGTCGAGAGCTCTATAACTTACTTGTTTATAACCTCTCGACTCCGCTCGAGGAGACATTACAACTCCATTCTAATTTGGAATTGAGTTTTCTTTCTAGTCTAAAAGCAATAATTGTTATTCTTATAACAGAATAATTTTTGAAACTTTCGAAAAACCAATTAAATACAAATAAGCGAATTAGGATCTTTTTTTTATAGCGCAAAATCAATAATCCTATCAATTAAAGAAGAAGAAACCCATGCTAATATGGGAATTAAAAAATATAAAGCTAATCGCAGTGAACCTCTATTATCTATTGGCCATTCATCAACTTTCTCAATAAAATTACGGTAAAGAATTAAATCTATTTGTTTTGGTAGCTTAGATAAATTTAAATGAGAGTGTTTTAATTCATTATAATCGCCTTTTATGGCTTTCGTTAATATTTTAAATTCAATACTTTTTGCAATTTTAATTTTATTATGTAAAGCTAATATTGGTGCCAAAAGAAAATAAATAACCAAAGGCAAAGTTATTACTAAAGAAACCAGAGCGGGTCTAAGTAATCTAACACTATCTAAATAAGCAATAGGAACAATAGTATAAGAACCTATAATTATGAGTGTAGTTGATAATCCAACCATAGAATAGGGGTTTAATGTGTCAGTGTCTAATAAATTTATTTTTGTAAAATTTTTCCCCAATCTTTTAAATTGTATAATATTACTTAAAACAACTGTTAGCGATTGAAGTATTGCGATCCAAGACAATATTGCCATTAACAAAGACCAAATAAAACTATACGATGTTATGTTACCTGCAAACAATTCTTGCAATTGTGTACTACGCCAATTAACAAATAAAAAGAAAGCAGGTGCCAAAATAATTCCGCCAAAAATAAATCGTTTTGAAAAATGGCTAAGCGTTTGTTTTTCAATAATAAATGCATCTTCATCTAGCGTTAAAACAGGTTTTAATAAATCTAAGTAATATTCATGTTTTTTTACTATGTAAATTGTAATTGATATTGAATATGCTAATTGTATAGGTGATGCAGTTGGTGTTTTTAACCAAATAGATATTGGTACCGTTAAAAATAAAATTATAAAAAAGATCTTAATTGGACTAAGCCAAGAGATATCATTTATCATTAGAACAAACGGTTTGTAATTAGGCCTTTTTATTGAATTCATTAAAGAGTTTAATATGAACGATTATCTTGAATACAACCAACAAACTTTAAAGTTGGGCTAGTTTCCATATCTCTTGGTGTACAAGAGCCCAATGGTAATATATCTGATCCTGCGAAGACAACCAATCCTGATTTAGTCTTTAATTTTTTTGAAAATTCAGGATGAGTAATTGAAATCTTGTTAAGCAAACTAGTTCTCAATTTTTGATATGCTTCAAGATTTTTAGAAGCGAATGGAGATTTTCTGGCACCATTAATATTGACTTGCAAACCATATTTATTAATTGGAGTTGCATTTGCCTGCCAATGTGCAGATGTAGCAACTTGAACGCAAGTCATTGGAGTTTTGTCTGCATTATCTGTCAGCCATTTCTCAAATTGATGCTCTACATAAGTTAAAGCGATACGAACAATTTCACTCAAATCCTTTTCATCAGGAATTTCTGACGTCAGAATTACTACAGCTCCCATAAGTAATTCGCTATAGGCATATTTTGCATCTTGATAAGAGATTGCTTCATTTAATACTGGTTGTACTGGCCAATTAGCATCACCAAAATGATGACCGTTAGGCGATTCATATCTATAAGCATCAACTAAATCTTGCGTTAAATCTTCTGTGATACTTTGGTATTTAATACCCTTTTCTGTAGCTTCAACAACCATATGATCTCCATTGGCATTTTTGCCAATATATTGAGTTGTATGTGTATAACTACCCTGATCTACAAGTAATATTAATTTATCGAGCCAGTCTGACCCTGCAGATAAAAGGATATCTCCTGGTAATAAGTCATCTAAGGTTATTTTTGGTGGGTTTGGTGGTCTTAATGGCATATTTTTTTTTAAGTTAGTTCTTCAAATATATAAAATATTTTTTATCTATTTGATTTGCAATAATATGTGGATTTATGATTTAATTATTATTGGATAATAATATGTTGAAAAACACTAAAAAAAGGAGAGATGATGAAATCGTGCAATTGGAAATAAAAAGGTTTTCTAAAATTTTGAAAGGAGTTTTTGCGTGTTTCGCTAATTAACAAATATGGTTTCGTTTAAATGAAAACTATTCAGTGTTAGCGAAGTTGTAAAAATTCACTTTAGAATCAACCTAAATTTACCTAATTAGATTATCACTTCTATATGTTTAAAAACGTAGATTAAGATTGTATCTTTGCATTTTAAAATAAAAATATGCGTACAAAAACCATCAAGCAAAACAAGATCAATGTAATTACTTTAGGTTGTTCTAAAAATGTATATGATAGTGAGGTTTTAATGGGACAATTAAAAGCCAACGGAAAAGATGTGGTTCATGAAGATGAAAATGACGAAGGAAACATTGTCGTAATCAATACCTGTGGTTTTATTGGTAAAGCCAAAGAAGAATCTATTGATACTATTTTGCATCACGCACAGCGTAAAGAAGCTGGAGAAATTGATAAGGTTTTTGTGACGGGTTGTTTAAGTGAGCGTTATAAACCAGATTTAGAAAGAGAAATTAAAAATGTAGATCAGTATTTTGGTACGCACGATTTGCCAAACTTGTTAAAAGTTTTAGAAGCAGATTATAAACACGAATTGATTGGTGAGCGTTTAACAACTACGCCAAAACATTATGCGTATTTAAAAATTGCTGAAGGTTGCGATCGTCCGTGTTCGTTTTGTGCGATTCCGTTAATGCGTGGAAAACACATTTCTACTCCGATTGAAGATATTATTACAGAAGCTACAAAACTAGCCGAAAAAGGAATCAAAGAAGTGATGTTAATCGCGCAAGATTTAACGTATTATGGATTAGATATTTATAAAAAACGTGCCTTAGCAGATTTGTTACTTGCATTGACAAAAGTAGAAGGGATCGAATGGATTCGAATGCATTATGCGTTTCCAACTGGTTTTCCGATGGATGTTTTGGAGGTGATGAAAAACGAACCAAAAGTGTGTAATTATTTAGACATACCGTTGCAACACATCAATACAGAATTGCTAAAATCGATGAAGCGTGGAACAACACATGAAAAAACGACTGCGTTGATTCATAAATTCAGAGAAGTGGTTCCAGAAATGGCAATTAGAACAACGTTGATTGTTGGTTATCCTGGAGAAACAGAAGAAATGTTTCAAGAATTAAAAGATTGGATAGAAGAAATGCGTTTTGAACGTATGGGCGCTTTCGAATATTCTCATGAAGAAAATACTGGAGCTTATGTTTTAGAAGATGATGTTCCTGAAGATGTAAAATTCCGTCGTGTAAATGAAATTATGGAAATTCAATCTCAGATTTCTTGGGAATTAAATCAAGAAAAGGTTGGTAAAATATTCCGTTGTTTGTTCGATAGAAAAGACGGAGAATATTTTTACGGAAGAACAGAATCTGATTCGCCAGATGTTGACAATGATGTAATTGTTGATGCAACTAAACACTATATTAAAATAGGTGAATTTATTGATGTAAAAATTGATGAAGCTGGCGATTACGATTTATATGGAACGCCCATAAATAATTAATTCTCTGTATTTTATACTTTGTAGATGATTTGTTAGCTCTTTAAAGGTTAACAAATTAGACCCAAAAAGTCTTTAGAATAGAAATCTGTAAAATAGTTAATGAAATTTATACACTTTTATTGAGAAGACAACTTAGTTTTTTGAGTGTAATCAATCAAACATCATTACATGTTCGTTGGTTTTCGATATCCTTGAAAAGGTTGTTTTAACAACTCAGCTATATTTGTATTTGTTTTTTCGTCTGGAAAAGTATCAACACCATATACAATTTTTTCGCGATCCAAATACAAATACGTTCCGAAGATTCTATCCCAAATAGAAAAGATATTTCCGTAATTAGAATCTGTGTATGGCAACATATTGTGATGGTGAATTTTATGCATATCAGGAGAAATAATAAAATAGCTCAACACTTTATCTATACGTTTGTTCATTTTTAAATTAGCATGTGTAAACTGTGTAAAGATTAACGAGATTGATTGATAAATCATTACAATTGCTATGGGAGCTCCAACAACAAAAACGCCAAACAATGTAAATGCAAAACGAATCACACTTTCTAACGGGTGATGTCTATTTGCAGTTGTTGTATCTACTTTATGATCTGTGTGATGCACCAAATGAATCATCCACAAAGGTTTTATTTTATGTTCTACAAAATGTGCCAAATACGCTCCAAAGAAGTCTAATAAAATTACGCCTAAAATTACATACAACCATAAAGGCATTTCTGGTAACCAATTAATAATTCCGAAATTATTAGTTTGCACCCAATCTGCAGATTTTAATAATAAGAATGCCAATGAAAAATTGATAATAATAGTTGTTGCTGTAAAAAAGAAATTTGGAAAAGCGTGTTTCCATTTTTTATAATCGAATTTAAAAAGTGGCAACGCGCCTTCTAAAATCCAAAAAAAGGTTATTCCGCCAACAAGCAGTAAACTTCTATGTAAAGACGGAATGGTTTCGAAATACTGTGTAATTGTTTCCAAATAAATATATTTTTTATAAAAATAAGAAAATTAAATAACTCTTAACTTCTTTAAGGTTTTATATGAAATTTTTGGTTATTTTTTTTAAAACTTTATCAAACATTTTGTATGTTTACTGAAATACATAGAAAATTGCCTAATTAAGTTAATTTTATACTTCAAAAAACTAGATTTGAGTTTCATAGATTAAATTTTTAAATAATTAAAAAGTTAAAGTAGTATAAAATAACAATATAAATTTTAAGAAATAATGAGCACGGTGGTAGAAAAAGCTTTAAAATTTGAAGAAACAAGTTTAAAAGCATTAACAACAAATCAAAGAATAATCATTTCAAGAGAAGCAAAAGAATTAATATTAAGCTTAAATGAAATCTATAAAGAAGAAAAAGATCCAGCAATAATGGATCTTATGAAGAGATTGACTTTAATAAAACAAAAAGTAGAAAAACGTTTAAAAGGTAAACCTACAAGCTCTTAAAAACGATAACTTAACTTCTTCTTTTCTTAACTTTTGACACCATAGGCAAACGTTTTTTCAACGCTTCAACAATCGTAAACGCAGCAGGACAAATTTCTGTATTACTTAATGTTAATTCTGTAATTTGAATAAACTTTTTTCTATTTGTATGTGGATATTCTGAACAGGCTTTTGGACGTACATCATAAATAAAACACGAGTTATCAGATTCGTCAAAAAAGGTGCAAGGTACAGATTTTAGTACCATAAAATCATCATCATCACGTTCTAAATACTGACCTTCAAAATCAACTACCTTCATTTTTAAATGCTTTGAAATCCGCTCAACATCTTTCTCTGTAAAAATTGGACTCGTTGTTTTACAACAGTTTCCACAAGACAAACAATCAGTTTTATTAAATTCAGCATCATGTAATTCTTGCATTACATAATCTAAGTTTTTAGGCGTTCTTTTCTTAAGATTTAAAAAATATTTTTTACTCTCTTTTTTTGCTTCTTCTGCTAATTTTGGCAGTTCTTCTAAACGTTTATTCATGTCTTTCATACTAGTACAAAAATAAGAGTATTTCTAAGAAGAAACCTTTTAATTTTCATCTTTAAAATTTGAAAGAAAAAATGAAATAAAATATGTAATTTTGCACTTCAATTTTAAGAAACCAATGAGTATTCAAAACCATATAGAAGCTGCTGTAAAAAAAGGATTTTTAACCTTATATGAAACTGAAATTCCTACGGTAGAATTTCAAGCAACACGTAAAGAATTTGAAGGAGATATTACGGTAGTTGTTTTTCCTATGTTACGATACAAAAAAGGAAATCCAGTTCAGATTGGAAACGACTTAGGGAATTATATTGTAGAAAATGCACAAGAAGTTATCCGTTTTAATGTTGTAAAAGGTTTCTTAAATTTAGTGATTGATGATGCTATTTACCTAGATTCTTTCAATACCATTTATAAAAATGAAACTTACGGATTTGTAAATCCATCAGAAAACGATGCTGTGTTGGTAGAATATTCTTCACCAAACACAAACAAACCACTGCATTTAGGTCATGTTAGAAACAACTTATTAGGGTACTCGGTTTCTGAGATTCTAAAAGCTTCTGGAAAAAAAGTATATAAAACTCAAATTATAAACGATAGAGGAATCCATATTTGTAAGTCGATGTTGGCTTGGCAAAAATTTGGTCATGGAGAAACTCCAGAATCTACAGGATTGAAAGGTGATAAACTGGTTGGAAATTATTATGTAAAGTTTGATCAAGAATATAAAAAGGAAGTTTCTCAATTAATATTAGAAGGAAAAACCGAAGAAGAAGCTAAAAAACAATCTCCAATACTTCAAGAAGCACAACAAATGCTGTTAAAATGGGAAGCTGGAAATAAAGAAATTGTTACACTTTGGAAAACTATGAATGCTTGGGTATATGCAGGATTTGACATCACTTATAAAAATTTAGGCGTTGATTTTGATTCGTATTATTACGAAAGCAATACGTATATATTAGGAAAAGACAATATTGAAGAAGGATTGAAAAATGGTGTTTTCTTCAAAAAAGAAGATGGTTCTGTTTGGATTGATTTAACCGAAGACGGATTGGACGAAAAAATTGTGTTGCGTTCTGACGGAACAGCGGTTTATATGACACAAGATATTGGAACTGCAGTGCAACGTTCTAAAGATTATCCAGATGTAAACGGAATGGTTTATACCGTTGGAAATGAACAAGAATATCATTTTAAAGTATTGTTTTTAATCTTACAAAAATTGGGTTATTCTTGGGCAGATCAATTATATCATTTGAGTTACGGAATGGTAGATTTACCTTCTGGAAAAATGAAATCTAGAGAAGGAACTGTTGTGGATGCTGATGAATTGATGATAGAAATGACTGACACGGCAAGAAGTTTATCGCAAGAATTAGGAAAACTAGAAGGCTATTCTGAAGAAGAAAAGGAAAGTTTGTATAAAACGATTGGTTTAGGCGCGTTGAAATATTACATTTTAAAAGTAGATCCTAGAAAGCGTATTTTATTTGATCCAAAAGAATCTGTAGATTTTCAAGGAAATACAGGACCTTTTATTCAATATACCTACGCAAGAATTCAGTCGATTTTAAGAAAAGCTACGTTTGATTTTTCTAAAGAGATAACTGATTTAGAATTGCATCCAAAAGAAAAAGAGTTGATTAAAATTATAGAAAATTATCCTGAAGTAATTCAGCAAGCAGCCGCAAATCATTCGCCTGCAATCATTGCAAATTACACGTATGATTTGGTAAAGGAATTCAATTCATTTTATCAAAATGTATCCATTTTAGGAGAAGAAGATTTAGATAAAAAAATAATCAGAGTACAATTGTCTAAAAAAGTAAGTGATATTATAAAATCTGCTTTCTCTTTATTAGGAATCAATGTTCCAGAAAGAATGTAAATCCCAGCTTAATCTTCCCTAAGGGAAGAAACTGTTGTGAAAAATCCTATCCTAGTCTTTCTAAAGAAAAGAAACTATTATGGAAAAAGTTAAATATAGTTTTAGTAAATAATAAAAGTTAGTAAATTTGCTTGCGTTAGGGATTGAAGTGACATCCTTTTTTACACATTGTAAATAAACTGTCATTACGAGGAAGTATGACGAAGTAATCTGTTTGGATTAAGAGATTGCTTCACTTTGTTCGCAATGACGTTGAAATTTAAAAAGTAAAAAAGATACAACGGAAAGCCTGCTTGAACGCCCAAAGAATTAAAAAATAAAGGATTAAAAGACTCAATACGTATTGAACTTTTAATTTTAAATCATTAAATAAAGAAACATGAAATACGATATCATTATTATAGGAAGTGGACCTGGAGGTTATGTTACAGCAATTAGAGCTTCGCAATTAGGCTTTAAAGTTGCAGTAGTTGAAAAAGAAAACTTAGGAGGAATCTGTTTAAATTGGGGATGTATTCCTACAAAAGCATTGTTAAAATCTGCTCAAGTTTATGATTATTTAAAACATGTTGATGACTACGGTTTAAAAGCAGAAGCAATTGATAAAGATTTTGAAGCAGTTATCAAAAGAAGTCGTGGTGTTGCAGACGGAATGAGCAAAGGTGTTCAGTTTTTAATGAAGAAAAACAAAATTGATGTTATCAATGGTTTTGGAAAGATAAAAACTGGTAAAAAAGTAGATGTAACTGCTGATGATAATTCTGTAACTGAATATAGTGCAGATCATATTATTATTGCTACTGGTGCTCGTTCTAGAGTATTGCCAAACTTACCACAAGATGGTAAAAAAGTAATTGGTTATAGAGAAGCAATGAGTTTGCCAACACAACCAAAATCTATGATTGTTGTAGGTTCTGGTGCCATTGGAGTTGAATTTGCTCATTTTTATAATTCAATGGGAACTGATGTAACTATTGTAGAGTTTTTACCAAATTTAGTGCCTTTAGAAGATAAAGATGTTTCAAAACAATTTGAACGTTCAATTAAAAAAGCAGGAATTAAAGTTATGACAAATTCTTCTGTAGAATCTGTTGACACTTCTGGCGATGGCGTTAAAGCAACTGTAAAAACTAAAAAAGGAGAAGAAATTCTAGAAGCGGATATCGTTTTGTCTGCAGTCGGAATTAAAACAAATATTGAAAGTATTGGGTTAGAAGATGTTGGAATTGTAACGGATAGAGATAAAATTTTAGTAAACGATTTTTACCAAACAAACATCCCTGGTTATTATGCAATTGGCGATGTGGTTCCTGGACCAGCATTGGCTCATGTTGCTTCTGCAGAAGGAATTACTTGTGTTGAAAAAATAGCTGGATTACATACAGAAGCAATTGACTACGGAAACATTCCTGGTTGTACATACGCAACTCCAGAAATTGCTTCTGTTGGAATGACTGAGGAACAAGCAAAAGAAGCTGGTTACGAATTAAAAGTGGGGAAATTTCCTTTCTCTGCATCTGGAAAAGCAAAAGCAGCTGGAACTCCAGATGGATTTGTAAAAGTTATTTTTGATGCTAAATATGGTGAATGGTTAGGGTGTCATATGATTGGTGCTGGAGTTACAGACATGATTGCTGAAGCGGTTTTAGGAAGAAAATTAGAAACTACAGGACATGAAGTTTTAAAATCAATTCATCCACATCCAACAATGAGCGAAGCCGTTATGGAAGCGGTTGCTGATGCGTATGATGAAGTGATTCATTTGTAATATTTTAGAAAAGAATATATTTACTTAAAACCGAAGTTTAACTGCTTCGGTTTTTTTATATTTGAAACTTCAATAATTTTTCATGAAAAAACTCGCTTTAACTTTATTCTTTCTTTTAAATTTTGGTTTTGGATTTAGTCAGCAAAAAGATATTTGGCATTATATAGAAAATGAGCAAGTAATTGCAGAAAACAAAGAAGATGCACACGCAAGTTTTACATCGTTTAGTTCTTTAAATGATTTAATTGATAACAAACGAACATATAAAAAATCGTTAAATGGAATTTGGAAGTTTAACTGGGTAAAAAATCCTGAGAATAGACCAACAGAGTTTATGAAACCTACTTATATTTTAAATGATTGGAAAGAAATCAAAGTTCCGTCTAATTGGGAAGTTGAAGGTTTTGGAACACCCATTTATGTAAATCATCAATACGAGTTCTCTGATTACAGATCCATGATTGCTGATGACATGGAATTGATTGATAAGATTTATCCGAAGAATCCGGGAAAAGTTCCACACACATACAATCCAGTTGGTTCATATCGCAGAGATTTTGAAATTGATAGCACTTGGACCAATAAAGAAATTTTCTTGCATATTGGTGCATTAAAATCTGGCGGATTTGTTTGGTTAAATGGTAGATATATTGGCTATTCTCAAGGAAGCAAATTACCAAGCGAATTTAATATCACCAAAGCTGCAAAAACAGGAAAAAACACCATTGCAATTCAAATTTTTAGATGGACAGATGGAAGTTATTTAGAGGCACAAGATTTTTGGAGAATTAGCGGAATTGAACGCGATGTTTATATATATGCACAACCAACAATTCGGATTCAAGATATAGACATCCAAGCAACTTTAGACAATACATTTACAGAAGGTTTTTTAGACGTTAGCGTAGATTTTCAAAATCATGAGAAATACAATAAAGAACTTTTTGTTTTATATCAATTGTTTGATGAAGACAATTATCTAATTGCAGAACAACAAAATAATACTGCTGTTTCTCCTAAATTTCGTAAAACTTCAAGCTTTTCAACCAATGTGATTCGTCCAAAAAAATGGAGTGCAGAACATCCTAACTTATATACCTTAAGAATTACAACAAAAGATACCGGTAAAAAAATAGTTGAAGTTACAGAGCAAAAAATTGGTTTTAGAAAAGTAGAAATCACCAACGGATTGTTATTGGTTAATGGACAACGAATTACCTTAAAAGGCGTAAATGCACACGAGGCAAATCCAGAAACTGGTCATGTAATGAGTGAAGAATTGATGTTAAAAGACATAAGAATGTGGAAAGAAAATAATATCAATGCTGTTCGTTTAAGTCATTATCCAAGAGCGAGTCGTTTTTATGAATTGTGCGATCTCTACGGAATTTATGTAGTTGATGAAGCCAATATAGAATCGCACGGAATGTATTATGGAAAATATTCTTTGGCTAAAAAAGAAAACTGGGGAAAAGCATCTATTGACAGAATGTTACGAATGGTGGAACGAGATAAAAATCACCCTTCCGTAATTATTTGGTCTATGGGAAATGAAGCCGGAAATGGAATTGTTTTTTACGATGGTTATGAAGCTATTAAAAAACTAGACAAAAGTAAAAGACCTGTTCAATACGAAAGAACATACAAATCTGACAACAATTTATATAATATGGATTGGAATACAGATATTATTGTACCACAATATCCTTCACCAAAAACTTTTGAAACTATTGGGAAAAAGAAAACCGATAGACCATTTATTCCGAGTGAGTATGCGCACTCAATGGGAAATAGTACAGGAAATTTTGCAGATTATTGGGAGATTATAGAAAAATATGATCACTTACAAGGTGGTTTTATTTGGGATTGGGTAGATCAGTCTATTTGGAAAACCAATAAAAAAGGGGAACGTTTTTATGCCTATGGTGGAGATTTTGGAAAAAATATGCCAACCGATAATTCGTTTTTAAATAACGGAATTGTTTTTCCCGATAGAGCTCCTAAACCAGCTTTATACGAGGTTAAAAAAGCACAGGAATATATTAATTTTAAAGATGTTGGTACAAGCGAAAATAAAGAGAAAATTATTAATATTGAAAACTTATATGATTTTACGAACTTAAATCAATTTGATTTTAAAGTCGTAATTAAAGCGAATGGAAAGGTTTTAAAAACCATCAACCAAATTGACATTAATGTTGAAGCGCATCAAAATAAAGATATTTTAATTTCTCTAAACGGTATTAATTTTAAAGAAAATACAGAATATTTTTTAGAGTTATCAACAACCACAAAAAATAAATGGGGTTTATTACCAAAAAACTTTGAAGTTGCAAAAGAACAAATTTATTTAAGTCAAAAATTTAAGAAAAAAGAAATTAAAGTTGATAATGGTTGGTATTTAAAATCCACTGACAACAACTCTAGTTTTATTATTTTTAATAATTATATAAAAGTGGCTTTTGATAAAAAGAAAGGAAATATTACTTCATACATTTATAAGAAACAAGAATATATCAATACTAAAAAAGGACCACAAATAAATTTTTGGAGAGCACCAACAGATAATGATTTAGGAAATAGAATGCAAGACGAAAATATCGGTTGGAAAAACGCTACATTAAATGCTAATGTTGTCAATTTTGAATATAAAAAAATAGACAACAATTTAATGCAAGTAATTGTTAGCTATGAATTACCTGTTGTAAAAACTACAAATACAACTATATATACCGTTAATGGAAATGGTGTTGTTAAAATAGAAAACTCTCTTGATACATCTACATATAAAGCAGATATTCCAAGAATTGGAATGCGAATGGAAATACCAAAAGAATTTAACGAAGTAACTTATTATGGACGTGGTCCTTGGGAAAATTACCAAGACAGAAAAACATCAACATTTGTAGATGTTTTTAAAACGACAGTTTCTGATTTTTATGTTCCTTATGTACGTCCGCAAGAAAACGGAAACAGAACCGATGTACGTTGGATGGCATTAATGAATTCTGAAGAAAACGGCTTGTTAATTTCTTCCCCATCGCAAAAAGGATTGAGTATTTCTGCCTTACACATGCCAAATGAAGATTTTGATATTACAAATGATTTAAACTATTCTAAAGAAAATAAAAATGCTAACTTCAGTAAACATATAACAGATATTAAAGAGCAAAACTTAGTGCAATTAAATATTGATTTTGCACAACGTGCTTTAGGTGGCGATAATAGCTGGGGAGCAAAACCACAAGAAAAGTATCAATTAAAAAGTAATAAAAAACATTCGTATTCTTTTTATTTAATTCCGTTTACAAGCGGAACAACAGAGAAATTTGTAGAATTACAACAACAATTTAAATAATGGCAATTACTACAAATCAAAAAAAAGAAACATTTAAAGCATTGGCAATTGCTACTGTAAAAATTACCATAACTGGAATTGTAATTGGTGTTTTTCACGAATATGATTTTTGGGTTGGATTATTATTATTTGTTCGATTAATAGCCTTTTTATTTAAGAATTATTATAAAACAACTTCTAAAAATTGGGTTTTATTAGCAGGAATGATTATCACAGGAATTCTAGGGATTTCTGCAGAGATTTGGGGTGTGGAAAATGCTTTTTGGGAATATCATGACTTGACAAACAATAGGCAATTACCATATTGGTTGCCTTTTGCATGGATGTTTGCTTTTCGATTTATTTATCAGTTAGAAAGCAAATTAATAGTTTCATTGCATTTAAAAAAGATGAGCCACAAAACTTGGTTAGTCATTTTTATTACAGCATTTTTTCCAGCTTATGGAGAAGTAATTACAATTAACTTAGGTGTTTGGACCTATTCTTGGCCGTATCAATTTTTAGGCGTTCCATTATATGCCGTTATAGCTTTGGTTGCTTTGCATATGGGAATCAATTTTATGTTGAGTCTTTGGGTAAAAAAGAAACAAATAAAAGATCCGATTTTTATAAACCAAGATTAATTTTGATAACTCCAAGCAATAATTCTTGTTACTTTATTTCCTTGATGCATTGGAATTACTTTAAAAGTTGTTGTTCCTAATTTTTTTGCTGATTTCTGTAAACTTTCTATGTTCTCTTTTTTAGAAACTAAACTTGTAAACCAAGTTACTTGCTTTTTATACAAAGAACTTTGGTATAAATAATTGTGCAAAAAAGCTTTTTCTCCGCCAACATACCACAACTCGTTATTATTTCCAGCAAAATTACGTACTGCATTTGTTCCTAAATTTCGAGTTTTTCTTCTGTTTGCTCCTCTTGCTTCCTCTGCTGATTTATAAAACGGCGGATTACACATTGCTGCTGTAAAAGTATCTTCTGGTTCAATAATTCCAGTCAAAATATTATTTTCATCAAACTGCTGACGTAATAAAATTTGTGGATCCAACTCATTATCATCAATAATATCTTGAGCGGAGTCTAACGAATCTAAATCAATGTCGGTTCCAACAAATTTCCAGCCATAAACAGCATTTCCTAATAACGGATAAATACACGTTGCACCAGTCCCAATATCTAAAATTGAAACATTTTTTTTATCTTTTAATAAATCATTTAAATGATGAATATAATCTACTCTTCCTGGAATTGGCGGGCATAAATTTTCGTCAGGAAAGTTCCAAACAGAAATTTTATCATAAGTAAATAATAAAGCTTTGTTTAATTCCTTTACAGTTTTTGGATTTGAAAAATCAATGGTAATTGCATCAAATTCATTTTTAGTAACAAACTCTTTTAGCAGAGGATTTTTATTGATTAAATCATCAAAATTATATCCTTTATTAAATTTGTTTTTAGAATGAAGCCCTTTTTCTTTCATATCAATTGTTATTGCGAGGAACGAAGCATTTTTTTAATAAAATTGCTAATTTAAATAAGATTGCTACGTCATTCTTCCTCACAATGACTGAGAATATAAATTCTTATAATTCTAAAATTGTAAACTCCAGATCTAATGGGTTTAATGATTCCTTTAAAGCATCTATAAATGCATTGCCATATTCTAAATAATATTCAGAGAAATTTCGCTGACGTTCTTCTAAACTATCATTCGGGAATAATTGTGTTTTTAATTCAGTAATTCTAGTTACCAAATTGTGTTGACGTCTTTTTTCTGCTCTTAACAAACGTTTCTCTAAATTATCTAATCCATTTAATTGCTTTTTCTCTTGTGCACTTACTGCGCCAACAAAAGATTCATCTGTTTGGTTAGCCACTCTTCTTAATGCTAAAAATTGTTGTTCTAACAAAGTTTTTGCATCTAAAAAATGAAATGCAATCTCTGAGTTTTCATTGATTTTTAGTTTTAATAAATCATCTTTTTTTAAGAACAATTCTTCAGTAGAAATATTTAAGTTATCTAGTTTTTTCTGTAGTTTGGTAGAAATCACTTGAACAGAATTACGCAAAACTAAAATAGGGAAAGGAATTTTTACTTTATTAAAATAACCTTCTAACTCTAACCAATACGCTAATTCTCCACCACCACCAATATAGGCTAAATTTGGTAAAATAACTTCTTGATATAAAGGTCGCATAATTACATTTGGTGAAAATAATTGAGGATTTTCTTTTACTTCTTGTAGAATTTCTTCTTTGGAGAAGGTAATTTCTGTGTTGTTTACTTTGTAGATTTCATCTTCAAAAATAATACGTTCTCTAGAGTTTTCTCTTAAATAAAATAAATTGATTTCTCTAGGTTTTACTTGTACTTTATAATTTTTTTCTAATGTTTTTATGGTGTTTGTAACTGTATTAAAAGAAATTTGTTCTTGTAATTCTTGTACAACAAATGGAGTAAACAATTGCTTTAATTGTTTGTCATCTCCATCAACAATTACCAATCCGTATTTAGAAAAAAGTTGATTTGCGATATACCTTGTTGCTTCTGTTAATGTATTGTGTTCTACATATCCTTTTGTAAATAAATTTCTTAAGAAAGCTGCATTTCTAGTGGTTCCTAACTGAGAAGAAAACTGCTCGAAAACTGCTTTCAATCCTTCAGTATCGAAATGCCCTACAGCTCCACCATCATTTCTTTTCCACTGTATTTTATTGTTTTTGAAATTAAAATAATTGATTTCATCAAAATCATGATCCTCAGTTGCCATCCAATAAACTGGGACAAAATTATCTGCAGGAAATTGTTCTTTTAATTCTTCAGCTAAATTAATTGTAGAAATAATTTTATACAAAAAATACAACGGCCCAGTAAATAAATTTAATTGATGACCTGTTGTTACGGTAAATGTATTTGCATTAGATAAAGAATTAATATTCACTTGTGTTTCTTCAGAAATAGCAACTGATTTGTATTGATTTTTTAAAGCAGAAATCAACACTTTTCTAGCTTCTAAAGAAAAAGAAGTTCTTTTTTCTTCTAACTGATTTTTAAATCCGTTGATATCTGGAAAATTATTATAAAATGGTTTTATAGTTTTTTTTTGCTCTAAATAATCAACCATGGTTTTAGAGAAGAAACCTGTTTTTTGAAAAGGAATTTGAGTAACTTTCATCTATAAAAGGCTCTCTTTATACAAGTTAAACAAAACATTTATAGATGCATTGAAGTTTAAACAATCACAATCACTTTTCATATCAGAAGTCATTTAAAAATATTTTTTATAAAAATACAATTTTTTGACGATTGGTCGAAATGGATAAATTAATCTAACAAATTTTTAACGCTTTTTTATTCTAGAAAGGATTTGTTCTCTCATTATTTTCAATCTAAAGTAATATGGTAGCATTTATTTGTTGGCTTCAATCATTTGCCCAAATTGAGGAATCTATTTTTGCATAAAAAAAAGGTTGTAATTTAAATTATAACCTTTTTTAAATTCCTGTCCCGTCCTAAAATAAGTTGACATAAAATCAACCTATTTCAGGACGACTCATCCTGTTAGATTAAGAACATGTTAATGATAGCAATATAACTTTGAGTCTTTTTATTTCTGCTTCATTACCAGGACAATTTTCAGCGAGACTAATGTAATCATTTATAGCTGTTCTATAAGTATTACATTTTACTGATGAATTTTGATCTGAGTTATACACAATCGCTGCATCTCCTATTACTTTAGAAGCAGCAGTAACTTTTGCCTCCTTGCATGAAGTTAAATCATCTATACTACCTCCACCACTGCTACTACTACAGGCAAAAAAGATAAATGTACTACTTAATAAAATGAAGCTTAAAAATAAATTTTTATTTGTTTTCATGATTTTTTTAAAATTTGTTACACAAATTTACATAAATAATTTTAAGAATCTAGCAATCAATATGTTTGATTTTTATGTAAAATCATCAAAAACATACTTTTAAAACAAGTATCCTAAGCAATCTAACAAATTTTTAACGCTTTCTTAGTTGTAAAATTTGATATCTTAATAATTACAAGTAGATTTGAAAAACGTAATCAAAAATTATCAATAAAATGAAGCACAAGTCAATTCTCTTTATTTTCATTTCAATTATCTCATTTCAACTAACTGCACAAAAACTACAAACACCAAGTGAGTTTTTAGGGTATAAATTAGGTTCTCGTTTTACAAGACACCATAAAGTAGTTGATTATTTTAAATACATTTCTAAAAATTCAAATAAAGTAAAATTTCAAGAATACGGAAAAACAAACGAGTTAAGAACCTTAGCAGTTGTGTATGTTTCATCAGCAAGTAACATTAAAAATTTAGAGACTATTCGTAAACAACATTTAACAAATGCTGGCATCGATAACACTTCTGAATTAAAAGATAAATCGATTGTTTGGTTGAGTTATAATGTGCATGGAAACGAAGCTTCTTCTACAGAAGCATCTATGTTAACATTGTATAAATTAATTACTGAAAACGAAAGCTATCTAGAAAACACCATTGTAATTATGGATCCATGCATTAATCCTGATGGTAGAGATCGATATGCAAATTGGTACAATCAAGTTGTGGCTTTCCCAAACAATATAAATCCTGATGCTAGAGAACATAGAGAACCTTGGCCAGGCGGAAGAGCAAATCATTATTTATTTGATTTAAATAGAGATTGGGCTTGGGCAACACAAATAGAAACACAACAACGTTTAAAGATTTATAATAAATGGTTACCACATATTCATGTCGATTTTCATGAGCAAGGCATTAATAACCCGTATTATTTTGCGCCAGCTGTAGAACCTTATCACGAAGTAATAACAGATTGGCAACGTAACTTTCAAACGCAAATTGGAAAAAATCATGCTAAGTATTTCGATAAAAATGGCTGGTATTATTTCACAAAAGAAAGTTTTGATTTATTATACCCAAGTTATGGAGATTCTTACCCAACATATGTTGGTAGTATTGGAATGACATATGAACAAGCTGGACACGGACGCGCTGGATTAGGAATTACCAAAGCAGACGGAGAAAATTTAACACTTTGGGATCGTTTAATTCACCATACAACTTCTGGGATTTCTACAGTAGAAATGGCCTCAAAAAATACTAGTAAAATTAATAATGAGTTTAAAAAGTATTTTAATCTAAAAGACTTTAAATACAAAAGTTATGTTTTACAAGGAAACAAAAGTAAAACCAATAAACTAATTGAGTTGTTAGACAGACACGAAATTAAATATGGTTTTGCTCAAGGAAAATCATCTTCTGGATATGATTATGACACAAGATTAAAAGGAAACATAAAAACTTCTTCTAGTGATTTGGTTATTTCTACAAATCAACCAAAAGGAAGATTAATAAAAGCATTGTTTGAACCTGTTGCAAAATTAAGCGATTCTATTACTTATGATATTACAGCATGGTCTTTACCGTATGCTTATGGATTTAACGCAATTGCTAGTGAAAAATTAGTAGCAGCAAGTTCAAGAAAAAAACAATCAAATTTGTCAACCCCAAATTTTAATGCATATGCTTACACGTTTGAGTGGAATCATATTTCTGATGCAGCTTTATTATCTGATATCTTAAAGCAAAATTTTAGAGTTCGTTTTAATAAAAAAGAAATGATTAATTCTGGTAAAAAGTTAAAAACTGGAAGTTTAATTGTTACTAGAGGAGATAATAAACATATCAAAAACTTTGACCAAACAATAGTATTAATTGCAAATAGGCATCACAAATTTGCAAATTCAATAAATACAGGTTTTTCTACCAAAGGGCCAGATATGGGATCATCTGATGTTAGAGAAATTAAAAATCAAAAAATTGCTGTACTTTCTGGAAAAAGTACATCTTCTTTAAGTTATGGAGAAGTTCAATATTTCTTCGAACAGGAAATTAAGTATCCATATACCGCAATTAATACAGATAATTTTTCTGCAAATATGCTAGATGAGTATCACACATTGATAATTCCGAATGGATATTATAGTGGATTGTTTTCTAAAAGCAAATTAGATAAATTAACTTCTTGGATAAAAAGTGGGGGAAAAGTAATTGCTATAGGAAATGCCAATAGTATTTTTGAAAATAAAAAAGGGTTTGGATTAAAATCTAAATCTGATAAAGACGATAAAGATGAATCTGATGAAGACGTTGAGTTGATCGATTATGAAAATTTAGATAGAGAAAGTATTTCTAAAAGCATTACTGGTGCAATTTTTAAAACAAAAATAGACAATTCTCACCCGTTAGGTTTTGGATATAGCGATTCTTACTTTACGTTAAAGCAAGGAACTAAATCATATGACTATTTAGAAGATGGTTATAATGTAGTTCGTTTAGAAGACAATACCGCTTTTTCTGGTTTTGTAGGAAGTAAAGCAGATAAATATTTATCTAAATCATTAATTTTTGGTGAAGAAAATGTTGGTAGAGGAAGTGTAATTTACATGATAGATAACCCTTTATTTAGAGCATTCTGGGATAATGGTAAATTATTTTTTGCAAATGCATTGTTCTATACAAACCCAAGTATGAAAAAACTATAATTATTCTTAGAGCGAAGTCAAGATTTATTGACTCCGCTTCAAGTTGAAAAGGCTCTCTAATTTTGATTCATTATTTGTTGAAATTTCTTTGAATTTGAGAAAATCAGATTTTTAATTCGTGTATTTTAAATATATAATTGCAGACAGAATTATAAAAGATTATTTTTTTATGTTAGTTGTATATTAAATAGTTAGCTCTTATCTTTTTAAACTTAGACAACCCTTTTTCCCAAGATTTTTTTATATTTTTTTCTGAAACTCCGTTTTCAATTTGTTTTTGAAGTTTTGTGTTTCCTGCATGAATTGTAAAGGTTTTGCCGAAGAATTTTTCTGTTTTTGGTGTTTTTTGATACGCATCAAAGATCCATTCTAAATTTATGGAACTCAGTTTTTTAGTATTGCTTAAATCAACGCCATAACTAAGTTTGTCTTTTTGCTTTGGATATTTTGAACCAAAATTTGGTTTTGGAGTGTAGCTAAAATCACTTTTCGGAAAAAATGAGGCTCCATATCTTTGAAACTGAAATTCTGTTCCTCTGCCAGCATTAATAGTTGTTCCTTCAAAAAAACCTAAACTTGGATACAAGTTTATAGATTTGTCATTTGGTAAATTTGGTGAAGGTCTTATTGGTAAACTGTAGGTTGAATTGTGAGAATAATTTTTCAACGGAATAACCGTTAAATCAACTTTAATTCCATTTTTCAACCATTTTTCTCCGTTTATCATTTGTCCGTATTCACCAATCGTCATTCCATAAACAACCGGAACAGGGTGCATTCCTAAAAAACTTTTGTGTTTCATTTCTAAAATTGGACCATCAATATAATGTCCATTCGGATTTGGTCTATCTAAAACAATAACAGGAATTCCATTTTCTGCAGCAGCTTCCATCACATAATGTAATGAAGAAATATAGGTGTAAAACCGTACACCAACATCTTGAATATCAAAAACAATAACATCAATTCCTTTTAATTGTTCTGCTCTTGGTTTTTTGTTTTTTCCATGTAATGATAAAATTGGTAAACCAGTTTTAGTATCAAAACCATCTTTTATAAGCTCGCCAGCATCTGCTTTTCCTCTAAAACCATGTTCAGGAGCAAAAACTTTTTTCACCCTAATATTTAAAGAAAGTAAACTATCAACTAAATGAACAAATTCTCTTTTCTTTTTTCTCTTTTCTTTTTTCTCAATAACAGATGTTTGATTTGCAACAACAGCAATGTTTTTTCCTTTTAATAAGCTTAAATACAACTCTGTTTGTTCTGCTGCGACTTTAATTTTTGTAGAATTTTGTGCACAAGAAGTCAAACTAAAACAAATGCATGAAAATAAGATTAAATATGTACTTTTGAAACGAACTAATGGAATCATAAAATTGAATTACGAGTTATTTATAGCTAAACGGATTATTGCTGGTAAAGAGTATAAAAATAGCATTTCATCGCCAATAATAAAAATTGCAATTACAGCAATTGCATTAGGAATTATTATTATGATGATTTCTATTGCTACAGGAAGTGGAATGCAACATAAAATTAGAGATAAAATTTCTGGTTTTAAAGGTCATATTCAAATTACAAATTATGATGACAATAACTCCGAAGTTTCTATTACTCCAATTGATAAAAATCAAGATTTTTATCCAGAATTTAAAAATGTTGAAGGGATAAAGAAAGTACAAATATTTGCCAATAAAGCAGGACTGATAAGAACTGCAACCGATTTTGAAGGTATTGTTTTTAAAGGTATTGATAAAGATTACGATTGGTCTTTTTTTACAGAATATTTAGTAGAAGGAAAGTTACCAAATTTTAATCAGCAAAGAAATAGAGATGTACTATTGTCTAAAACTTTGCTAAATAGATTGCACTTAAAACTACACGATACAATTAATGTTTTTTTCTTAAAATCGACAAAAAATAAAGCACCAAGCAGATACAAATTAGTGATTTCAGGAATTTATGATACTGGTTTTAATCAGTTTGATAAAAACATGATGATTGGCGATATTAGAGAAATTCAACGTTTAAATAAATGGAACGAAAATCAAATTGGTGGTTTTGAAGTGTTGATCGATAATTTTGACGACATCAAGCAAAAAGGAGATGAAGTATATGCAGCAATTGGATCTACTTTAAATAGTAATACCATTGAAGACAGTTATCAGTTTATTTTTGAGTGGATAGAATTGTTTGATAATAATGTGTGGTTTATTATCGGAATAATGATTTTAGTTGCCAGTATAAATATGATTACCGCTTTATTGGTTTTAATTTTAGAGCGAGTTCAAATGGTTGGAATCTTAAAAGCACTAGGAAGTGATAATTGGAGCATCCGTAAAATCTTTTTATACAACGCTAGTTATTTAATTTTAAAAGGATTGTTTTGGGGAAATTTAATTGGAATCATAGTTCTGGTTTTACAACAACAATTTGGATTTATTACACTAGATCCATCAACGTATTACGTATCTACTGTTCCTGTTGATATTAGTATTTTTGCAATTTTAGCATTAAATATTGGAACCTTAATTTTATGCTTTTTAATGTTGATTATTCCTTCATATATTATTACTAAAATCAACCCATCTAAATCTATACAGTTTGCATAAATTTGTTTTTTTAAAACAGGAATTTTATTAAACAATTTCTCTTAAATATTTTGTTTCTTTGCACAATAATTTAAGAAGATGAAACTTCCATAACGAGAGTTCAGTACCTAAGAGAGTGACTGCTTGGAAGCTACATGTGACCAATAAAAGATAAGTAAAATAGACACATGAAATACGCAAAAAATATATTAGAAACTATTGGAAATACTCCCTTAGTACAATTAAATTCTGTTACAAAAGAGATAGATGCCTTAGTGTTAGCGAAAGTAGAAACATTTAATCCAGGAAACTCTGTAAAAGATAGAATGGCTTTAAAAATGATTGAAGATGCTGAAGCTGATGGGAGATTACAACCAGGAGGAACAATTATTGAAGGAACTTCTGGAAATACTGGAATGGGATTGGCATTGGCTGCAATTATAAAAGGCTACAAATGTATTTTTGTAATTTCTGACAAACAATCAAAAGAAAAAATGGATATTTTGCGTGCAGTTGGAGCAGAAGTAGTTGTGTGCCCAACAAACGTAGAACCAGATGATCCACGTTCTTATTATTCAGTTTCAAAAAGATTAGGTGCTGAAACTCCAAATTCTTGGTATGTAAATCAGTATGATAATCCGTCAAATGCCTTGGCGCATTATGAGCAAACTGCACCAGAAATTTGGGAACAAACTGATGGGAAAATAACGCATTTTGTTGTTGGAGTAGGAACTGGAGGGACGATTTCTGGAATCGGAAAATATTTAAAAGAGAAGAATCCAAACATTAAAATTTGGGGAATTGACACGTATGGTTCTGTGTTTAAAAAATACCATGAAACTGGTATTTTTGATGAAAATGAAATTTATCCATACATCACAGAAGGAATTGGCGAAGATATTTTACCAAAAAATGTAGATTTTTCTATCATTGATGGTTTTACAAAAGTAACCGATAAAGACGCCGCTGTTTATACACGTAAAATTGCTAAAGAAGAAGGGATTTTTGTTGGTAATTCTGCGGGTTCTGCAATTAAAGGATTGTTACAATTAAAAGAACATTTCACAAAAGATGATGTTGTTGTGGTTTTGTTTCACGATCACGGAAGTAGATATGTTGGTAAAATGTTTAATGATGAATGGATGCGTGAGCGTGGATTTTTAGATGAAGAAATAACTACAGCAGCAGATTTAATAAAAGGTCATATTGGTAAACCGTTGGTTTCTGTAAAAACAGAAGAGTTGGTTTCTCATGCAATTGAGAGAATGAAAGAATTTAAAATTTCTCAAATTCCGGTTGAAGATGTAAATGGGTTTGTAGGATCTTTAGATGAAACAGATTTGTTAAGAAGTTATTTACAAGACACAAACATTGCAGATAAACCAATAAAAGATGTTATGGGAGCAAAATATCCTGTGGTAAAGACAACAGCTTCAATTGTAGATGTTTCTAAGCTAATTACAAAAGAGAATCAAGCTGTATTGGTAGCTTTAGAAAACGGGAAATTTAGTATTATAACTAAGCACGATATTATTAGTGCTATTTAGATAAAAGGAATTTTTAAAAAGTAAAAATCCCGTCTTTTTCAAGGCAGGATTTTTTAACTAACTAATTCAAATATTTACACAATGAAAACAAGTCTCTCACATTTGTCTTCGTTTTTCTATTTTACAAATCCTGTGCCAAAATGAATTTTTCTTTAAAAAAAAGTTAAATAAATATGATTTTTACATTTAATTAACATTTAAAGCAAAATAATTGAGGAATATTTAAGGCTTGTGTGTTTTTTATTGAGGATAACACAATGATTTCTGCAGATTTTTATAAAAACGAAAAGGACTAAAAATATATTTCTTGTCTGTTCGAGCTCAGTCGAGAACTCAATAGATATTATAGGTTAAATTTATCTCGACTCCGCTCGATGTGACACCTTAGAGTTTTTAATACTTTTATTTAATAGTTGGTATTTAAAATCTATTTAGCGTGTTTATGCGCTTTGTAAGAAGAACGTACTAACGCGCCACTTTCTACATACATAAAGCCCATTTCTAATCCTAGAGTTTCATATTTTTTAAACTGATCTGGAGTGATAAACTCTTTTACAGGTAAATGTTTTTTACTTGGCTGCAAGTATTGCCCAATTGTAATTACATCTAAACCAACATTGCGTAAATCTTTCATAGTTTGAATTACTTCTTCTTCGGTTTCTCCTAAACCTAGCATAATGCCAGATTTGGTGCGCATACCATTTTCTTTTAAGTATTTTAAAACACCTAAACTTCTGTCGTATTTTGCTTGAATCCGAACTTCTCTAGTCAATCTACGAACAGTTTCTACATTATGAGAAACTACTTCTGGAGCAACGTTGATAATTCTATCTATTAATTTTTCGTTTCCTTGAAAATCAGGAATTAATGTTTCTAATGTTGTATTCGGATTTGCTCTACGAACAGCATTTACTGTTTCTGCCCAAATAATTGAGCCTCCATCTTTTAAATCATCTCTATCTACAGAAGTTAAAACGGCGTGTTTAATGCTCATTAATTTTATAGAACGCGCCACTTTTTCTGGTTCGTCCCATTCAACTGTTTCTGGTCTTCCAGTTTTTACGCCACAAAATCCACAAGAACGTGTACAAATATTTCCTAAAATCATAAATGTTGCAGTTCCTTCTCCCCAACATTCTCCCATGTTTGGGCAACTTCCACTTGTACAAATAGTATTTAATTTATACTTATCAACCAAACTACGAAGCTCTGTGTATTTTTTACCAACAGGTAATTTTACACGTAACCATTTTGGTTTTTTTACTTTTTCTGAAAGTATTGCTGATTCGTTTATCATGCGAAATAAATATTGAAGTGCAAAGTTACAAAGAAAAGGATTATAAATTCATTAAAAACCAAACACTAAAACCAATTAAAAAAACAATTCCAAACCAACTTAAAATTTTTAAATAAATATTTGGTCGATGTTCTTTTGGAGTATGTTTTCCTGAGATTAAAACATAATTAAGAATGGCGTAAAACGGAGCAGTTAGAAAGGACAAAATAGTTGCTACCTTAACTAATAAACCCATATTATTCATAAAAAAATGCAAAATGATAAACGTGCCAAAAGCTAAAAACAGAATCCAAAACCAATAATTGAATTTTGTTTTTTTATCAAAAAGTAATTCGGTTGTTTTTGTCATGGCTCTTGGCGATGCATCTAAAGTTGTAATAGTGGTGCTAAACATGGTTGTAAATGCAGCAGCACCAATTAAAATATAAGAGTAATCTCCAAGGTTTTCTGTATAGAGATGTATTAATTGTGACGCAAAAACACTTCCGTTATTTGAAAAAGTTTCACCAGAATTAAACATAACTAAAGCTCCTAATATCACAAAACAGACTCCTAAAAAAAGTGTACCCAAATAGCCAATATTAAAATCAAATATTGCTTGGCTTGGTTTTGTTTTTAAATGCGTGGTTTTGTCTTTTTCTAAAGTCCAAAGTGAATGCCAAACAGAAATATCTAATGGCGCGGGCATCCAACCTAAAAATGCAATTAAAAATGTAATTTCTAAGGTGCCGCTTGGTAAAATTTGTACAAAATTAAATGTTTCTTTGGTGCTAAATAATGCAATAATAACAGCAATTATAGTACTTATGGTTAATAAAATAATAATATATTTCATTAAATTATCTAATAGTTTATATTTACCAATGATTAAAATTAAGACACTAATAACGATGATTGTAACAGACCATAATACCAAATTGTTTGAGAAACCAAATAATTGAGAAGCAATTCCAGCAGTAACAATGGTAACCGCAGATTGGATGGTAAACATGGTTGCAAAATTGATGATGTAATATGCTATTAAAACTGATTTTCCAAGTTTTTTGTAACCATCTAACAAAGATTCTCCAGTTGCTGCTGCATAACGAGGGCCAAATTGAAAAAATGGATATTTGAATAAATGCACCAATAATAATGCCCATAATAAACCAAATCCAAAATCTGCTCCAGCTTTGGTAGATTGCACCAAATGTGAAACCCCAATTGCAGCTCCAGCAAATAACAAACCTGGACCCAAAGAATTTAGAAATGATTTTTTCATTTTTAAGATCTTTTTATAATCTCAGCTAGCAACTTTTTGGCACGCAATAACTTTACTTTTACATTATTTATAGATTCCCCAATTTCAATTGAGATTTCTTTATAACTCAATTCTTGGAAATAACGTAGATTAATTATTTCTTGATATTTTGGCTTTAACTGCTTGATGTCTTTTAGCAATTTTGCTAAATTTTGTTCTGTAATTATTTTATCTTCTGGTGTTGGGTTGTCATCAATAACTTCATAAATTTCTGCATTCTTTACTTTGTAAGATTCTGCTAGAATGGATGAATTCTTTTTGCGCAATGTATCAATATGTATGTTCTTTGAAATGGTAATTAACCACGTTTTAAATTTGTATTTTTCATCATACGAATCAATTTTATCAAAAGCTCTTGAGAAAGTTTGAATGGTAATATCTTCTGCATCATTTTCATTTTGATGTTTTTTTAGTTGAAAATTATGTACGCTGTTCCAAAAATTATCTAATAAAATATTAAAAGCTAGTTGATTGCCTTGTTTTGCTTTTTTGATGGTTTGTAGTAGTTTGTCTCCTTTTATTATTTCCAATGTGTAGGTTTTGAAAAAGTATTGGAGATAAAGATACTAAATTGAAATAAAAGAAGAAATACGTCTAAAAATGGTAAAAAGAAAACTAATTTTCTTTCTTTCATTTTTTTTGCAGAAACTCCAAAGACAAGATAAAATGTGATAAAATAGATAGTAACAATTGGAGTAATTATTTTCCAACTCATTAAAAAGAAAAGGAGTATTGTAGAGAAATAAAACAAAAATTTACTCATAAAAAATAGCCCTAAAAAAAATTGATGTTTAAATTTATAATAAGTAGATGTTGAAACGTGTCTTCTTTTTTGACGAAACCATTCTTTAAGTGTTAATGGCGGATTAGAAACAGTAAAACTTTCTGGATTTAAAGTAAAAGATGTGTTGTTTTTTGTTGCTGCTTCTTGAATAAATAAATCATCATCACCAGATCTTACTTGAATGTGTTTTATAAATCCGTTTGTTTTAAAAAATTCACTTTTTGTATACGCTAAGTTTCTGCCAACACCCATATAAGGCGATCCCAATTTTGCGTAACTAAAATATTGAATTGCAGTTAATAAGGTTTCAAAGCGAACTAATAAATTGACAAAAGTTTTTCTAGTTCTATATTTTCCGTAACCCAAAACAATTGTTTTAGATTTAGAAAATTGCTGAACCATAGTTTGAATCCACAACTTAGAAACGGGTTTGCAATCTGCATCTGTAAATAACAAATGTTCATTTTTTGCAGCTTTAATTCCGAGTGTTAATGCATATTTTTTATTTCCCCAAAAAGCTTCATTATTTTTTACGTTTACAATTTTAATGTTTGCGTGTTTTTCTTTAAAAGATTGCATTATTTCTAAAGTATCATCAGAAGACGCATCGTTAATTAAAACAATTTCGAAATCAGCATATTGTTGCTTGATGATATTTGGTAAAAACGTTTGTAAATTTTGCTCTTCGTTTTTAGCGCAAATGATCACAGAAACAGGAATTTGCTCAATTGATTTTTTCTTTTTTTTTACAAATAAAATTGTAGAAAAGCAAATAAAATAAAGAAGTTGAATGGCAGTTGTTGCTACTAAAATGTAGAAAATAACTGTAATAATCATCCTTTAAAAATCAATTAATTGTGTTCCGGTTCTGCACAAGTATCAAATTGATCTGGAGTTTTTCCACAAAACCCACAAGATTCTCCAGATTCGTTTAACATTGGGTTTTGACTTGCACAAGTTCCTGCAAATTTTCCGTCTTTTTTAGCCCAAATTTTAATGGCAATTCCAGCAAAAGCTAATCCTAATAAACCTATGGTAAGTAAAACAAGTTTCATTGTATATAATTTGATGCTACAAAGATACTTATTTATAAAAAAAAGAAACTAAAAAATTGCGTTAAAGTATTCGTTTTTTTATGAAAGCTAAAATCCTTGTAGGGTATTTTAAAAGTTAGCTGTTATATATACAAAACCAATCATTATGAATAAATATTCAATTTTAAAAGCAGTAGCAATATCATTACTAATGGTATTCGGAATGATATCTTGTAGTTCTTCATCGGATGAGGAAACAATAGATACATCAACAACGCAATATGACATTACATCAATTTTGAGCAAGTTTAATGGAACAGGTTTAATCGTTTCTACAAATGGAAATACAGTTACTTTTACTACTCAGAATTTACCAAATCATAAAAGCCCATATTGGCCAACAAATAATTCTTTGTATGAAGCATATACTGGATCTAATGGAAGTTTTAATTTAAATCCAAATACAATTAGTTCTCAAAATATTTCAATCACCATGCCTTTAAATCCTTCTGAAGCTAGTAATAAACAAGCTACTTCTTTAGGACCAATTGGAGTTTCTGTAAATGGAGTTGTTTTTTATAATCAATATGCAGGACCTAATAATCAAGCATTAACAAATGAAATTAATTCTTTTGATCAGTTTTTAGGACATCCACAAAATTCTGGACAATATCATTATCATGTTGAACCAACATATTTAACAAGTCAGTTTGGAAATGATGCATTTTTAGGTTTATTGGCAGATGGTTTTCCAGTTTACGGACCTGTTGAAAATGGGAAAACGATTACAAATTCAGATTTAGATGCTTATCACGGACATACAAGTGCAACAGCAGATTTTCCTAACGGAATTTATCATTATCACATTACACTAAATGAAGATCCATACATTAACGGAAATGGTTTTTATGGAACTCCAGGAAATATAACGCAATAAAAAATTGAAGGAAATTATATACATATTCTTATGTGTCAGTTTATTTTCCTGTAAGCAAAAAGTCGGGGGACAATTAATTTTGCTTGCAGAAAATAAACAATTAAGTACCCAAAATGGAGTGTTGTTTTACAATGATACTCCATTTAGTGGTATCTTAAAAAGGTTTGATGAGATCAATCAAACGAATAATAAAACACCATATTTAAATGGAAAAAAAGAAGGAGAAGAGCGAAAATTATTTCTAAATGATTCTTTAGCTGAAATACGTTTTTATAAAAAAGGTTTCAAAGTCGGAATCCATAAATCTTGGTGGGGAAATGGGCAACAAAAATTTGAATATCCATATAGCAATACAGGTGTATATGACGGAACAATGAAAGAATGGTATGCAAACGGAAAGTTAGTACGAGAATTTAATTATGTTGACGGAAAAGAATCTGGCTCACAAAAAATGTGGTTATCTAATGGGAATATTAGAGCAAATTATACAGTAGTAAACGGAGAAAGATTTGGATTAATAGGATTAAAAAAATGTTATTCAGTAAAAACAAACAATGAAAAATAAAATATATATACTACTCGCTTTACTTACCGTTTTTGCATGTAAAAAAGAACAAAAAGTTGATAAAGAAATAACGTTGCCTTTTTTTAATTCGGCAGTATTTACGCCAGAATGGATTTCTGAAACTTCAAGTAATTATGAAGAAATTCATACAATTCCCGCCTTTAAATTTACAAATCAAGATGGAAAAAGTATCACAAATAAAACCTATAAAGATAAAATATATGTTGCAGATTTTTTCTTTACCTCTTGTCCTGGAATTTGCCCAAGACTAGCTAAAAACATGGAGAAGTTACAAGAAATATTTAAAGATGATGATGAGGTAATGTTCTTATCTCATTCTGTAACGCCAGAACAAGATTCTGTTACTGTTTTAAAAGAATATGGAATTAAAAATAATGTAAATTCTAAAAAATGGAATTTAGTTACTGGTGATAAAACCGAAATTTATAATATTGCTAGAGAGGGTTATTTTGCCGATGAAGATTTTGTAAAAACTCAAGATGAGGATGCATTTATTCATACAGAAAATTTTGTATTAATCGATAAAAAAGGAAGAATTAGAGGTGTTTATAACGGAACTTTAGCTGTAGAACAAGATAGAATATTAAGACATATAAAATTGCTTAAAAAAGAAGATTAAATAATATTTACTTCAATTTCTAAGGAGATTTGAAATTTTTCAAAAATGGTTTTTTGAATTTTTTTAGCAAGATTGTAAATTTCAATTCCTTTTGCATTTCCGTAGTTTACTAATACTAATGCTTGTTTTTCGTGAACACCAGCGTCACCAAAACGCTTTCCTTTAAAACCACACTTTTCTACCAACCAACCAGCGGGTACTTTCGTTTCTGTCTCAGAAATTTTATAACTTGGTATTGTAGGATGTTTTTTTTGTAATTCAATAAATTGTTGAGTTGAAATTACAGGGTTTTTAAAAAAACTACCACTATTTCCAATCTCTTTTGGATTTGGTAATTTCGATTTCCTAATCGCAATAACCGCTTCAGAAACATCTTTAATAGTTGGTTTTAAACATTTTTTTTCTTTTAAAGCAGTTTCAATCGCTCCATAAGAAGTATTTAGTTGATGTATTGTTTTTGTCAATTGAAAACTAACCGAAGTAATAATATATTTCCCTTTCGCTTCATTTTTAAAAATCGAATTTCGATAACCAAAATTACATTCAGTATTAGAAAATGTAACTAATTTACCAGTTTCAATTTTTAAGGCTTCCACTTTTGTAATTGTCTCTTTTACTTCTACTCCGTATGCACCAATATTTTGTATCGGACACGTACCAACATTCCCCGGAATTAAAGATAAATTTTCAACGCCACCATAATTTTTAGAAATACACCAAAGGACAAATTCGTGCCAATTTTCTCCAGAATTTACAGTTATATGCACAGATTTTTCATTTTCTTTATTAATAGAAACCCCTTTAATATTAATAAAAACTACTAGTTTTTCGATGTCTTTTGTAAGCAACATATTACTTCCGCCAGAGATTAAAAATAGTTCTTTTTCTATCTTTAAAAGTTGTTGTAAATCGTAAAAAGAACTTATAATAACAAAACGTTTGGCGTAAACTTCTACACCAAACGTATTGTATTCTTTTAAAGATATGTTATTTAAAATGTTCACTAATCTTTATATACTTTTAAAGCCTCTTTTAAAATATTAATAGCTTTTTTTAAACTGTCATTATTTAAAACGTAGGCAATTCTAATTTGATTCAATCCAACACCTGGCGTCGAGTAAAATCCTGCTGCTGGAGCAACCATAACAGTTTCTCCATTAACATCAAAAAATTCTAACAACCATTGTGCAAATGCATCTGCATTTTTTATAGGTAATTCTACAATGCAATAAAAAGCACCTTTTGGTTTTGCTATTTTAACGCCTTCTATTTCTTGTAATGCCTCAATTAATGTGTTTCTTCTACTAACATATTCTTTAATTACTTCGTCAAAATAACTTTGTGGAGTTTCTAAGGCGGCTTCAGAAGCAATCTGGGCTAAAGTTGGCGGACTCAAACGAGCTTGTGCAAATTTTAAAGCAGTTTTAATAACTTCTTTGTTTTTAGAAACTAAACAGCCAATTCTTGCACCACACATACTATATCTTTTTGATACAGAGTCAATAATTATTGCATTGTCTGTTAAACTTTCTTCTTGTAAAATTGAATAATGTTGTATTCCATCATATGCAAATTCTCTATATACTTCATCAGAAATTAAGAATAAATCATGTTTTTTTACAATTGAAGCTAATTTTTGAATTTCTTCTTTGCTGTAAATATATCCTGTCGGATTTCCAGGATTGCAAATTAAGATTGCTTTTGTTTTTGGTGTAATTAACTTCTCAAATTCTTCTATTGGTGGTAAAGCAAAATTGTCTTCAATTTTAGAAATAACCGGAACTACATTTACGCCAGATGCAACAGAAAATCCGTTATAATTTGCATAAAAAGGTTCTGGAATAATTACTTCATCACCAACATCCATAATGGTTCCAAAAGCAAAAAGTAATGCTTCGCTACCACCAGTTGTTACAATAATGTCATCATGTTTTACATGAATATCGTGTTTTTTATAATAATCAGCAATTTTTGTTCTATATCCTTCAGAACCTTCAGATCTTGTGTATGCTATTGTTGTTAATGAATGTACAGAAATTGCATCTAAAGCAACTTGTGGTGTTTTAATATCTGGCTGACCAATATTTAAATGATAAACTATTTTGCCTTGCTTGTATGCGTTTTCTGCATAAGGCACTAATTTACGAATTGGAGATTCTGGCATTAAGTTTCCCTTCTTAGATATTAAAGGCATAGTTTTTGATTTTGATAGGTTAAATGTAAAGCAAATTTCTGAATTTATTTTTAAAAACGTATTTTGTTTAGCGTTTCTTTTTTATGTATATAAAAAGGTTAAATATATACTAAAAAAGAATAACGAATAATGTGTAATTTGTATATTGGTATTAATATTATTAAATCATTTTTTTTGATAAAAAAACAGTGCTTATTATTTTCGTTCTTAATTGTTTTTTCGAGTATAGCGAAATCTCAATCTCAGTTTAATTTTTTTGGTCTAAACCAAAAAGAACAATCAGTAAAGTTTAACCTTATAAATAATTTAATTGTTATACCTGTAGAGGTTAATGGTAAGCAATTATCATTCATTTTAGATACTGGTGTTAATAAAACCATCCTTTTTAATTTATCACAAAATGATAGTTTGGATTTAAATGATGTTAAAAAAATCTCATTACAAGGTTTAGGAAAAGGAAATCCAATGGATGCTTTAATATCAACAAATAACACTTTAAAGATTAAAAATTTTGTAGGTAAAGACCAAGAAATTTATGTAATTATAAAAGATGAGTTTGATGTTTCTGGAAGAATGGGTGTTACAATTCATGGAATAATTGGGTACAAATTATTTAAAGATGCTATTGTTCATATTAATTATATTTCTAAACGTATATATTTTTATAATCCACAGTTTTATAAGTACAATAGATGTAGAAAATGTCAAACCTTTCCTTTGCAATTCTTTAGAAATAAACCTTTTATTGATGCTAAAATTAAATTAGATACTATTGGTAATACATTAACAGATGTAAAGTTATTGATCGATACTGGTGGATCTGAAGCAATTTGGTTATTTGAAAATTCTAAGGAAGAAATTCAAACACCAATTAAACATTTTAATGATGTTTTAGGGGAAGGAATAAGCGGAACTATTTACGGTAAAAAAAGTAGAATCAAAGAAGTTTCTATAGGGAAATTTAGAATAAAAAACCCAACGGCTTCTTTTTTAGATTCTACAACTACAATTTATGCAAGACAATTTAAAGAAAGAAATGGGAGTATTGGTGGAAATATTTTAAAACGATTTAAAATTTGGGTGGATTATAAAAATAAAAAAATCATTCTAAAAAAAAGTGCTTCTTTTAGAGGAGGGTTTGAATACAATATGAGTGGCTTGGATGTTATTTATAATGGAAAAATTTTAATAAAAGAAATAAAAGTAACAAATTTTCCAAACGTAAATTCTATAAACTCTAGTTCTGGTTTTATTACATCAAATATTGTGTCTTTTATTTCTACGTACAGTTACATATTTAGACCTTCTTATAAAGTAAAACATGTTTTAGAAAATTCACCAGCAGGTTTGGCAGGAATCCAAAAAGGCGATATTATTTTATCAATAAACGGAATTAAAGTACACAAATTAACATTAAAACAATTGTTAGGTAAGTTTCAATCTGGTAACAAAAGAAAAATAATTATGATTGTTGAAAGGCTAGGTGCTAAAATGAAATTTCAATTTAGATTGATAAAGAAAATTTAAATTAATATTTTTTTTTCACAACAAAACCTTTTATTCTAACAATTTTTCTTCCTGATTTTGCATTCGAAAAGATGGTGATTTGTTTAGAAAACCCACCTAATTTATAAGTGTCATAAGAAACGGTAATATATCCTTTTTCTCCAGGCATTATTGGCGCTGTTGGTATTTTTGGAACAGTACAATCACAAGAAGTTTTTATATCAGAAATAATCAACGGACTTTTTCCAATATTTGTAAATTCAAAAGTCCTTTTTCCGTTTGAGTTTTTAACAATTTTACCATAATTTATAACTTCAGTTTTGAATTTAAATTCTGGTTTTGTAGTATTAGAGTTTTGCCCAAAACTACTTATGGTAGAACCAACTAAAAAAAGGAAAAGAATATATTTCTTCATGTTGAATTTAATTTAGGTAAAAGTAGTATTTTTGCTCTTTATATCTCAAAAATAAAGCCAAAGAATGGAAATTCCTTCTAAATATATAGCATCTAGTGTAGAAAGTAAATGGTACGATTACTGGATGAAAAACAATTATTTTCATTCAACTCCAGATGAAAGAGAGCCATATACAATTGTAATTCCGCCACCAAACGTAACTGGAGTTTTGCATATGGGACATATGTTGAATAATACGATTCAAGATGTTTTAATTCGTAGAGCGCGCTTGAAAGGTAAAAACGCATGTTGGGTTCCTGGTACTGATCATGCATCAATTGCTACAGAAGCAAAAGTGGTTGCAAAATTAAAAGAACAAGGAATTGATAAAAATGACTTGACGCGTGATGAATTTTTGGCACATGCTTGGGAATGGAAACATGAATACGGAGGCATTATTTTAGAGCAATTGAAAAAGTTAGGTTGTTCTTGTGATTGGGAAAGAACTGCTTTTACAATGGATCCAGATATGTCTGAAGCTGTGGTTCAAATTTTCGTTGATTTATATAATAAAGGACTCATTTATCGTGGATATAGAATGGTAAATTGGGATCCTGAAGCGAAAACAACATTGTCAGATGAAGAAGTAATTCACGTTGAAAAACAAGGAAACTTATACTATTTAGAATACAAAATTGAAGGTTCAAACGAAACATTAACTATTGCAACAACAAGACCAGAAACAATTTTTGGAGATACTGCAATTTGTATCAACCCAAATGATGAACGCTTTATACATTTAAAAGGAAAGAAAGCAATTGTGCCTTTGTGTAATCGTGTAATTCCGATAATAGAAGATGAATATGTTGATGTTGAATTTGGAACAGGTTGTTTAAAAGTAACACCCGCACATGATGAAAATGATAAAGTTTTAGGCGATAAACACAAATTAGAAGTGATCGATATTTTTAATGATGATGCTTCTTTAAATTCTTTTGGATTGCATTATGAAGGAAAAGATCGTTTTGTGGTTCGTAAAGAAGTAACCAAAGAATTAGAAGAAAAAGGTTTTTTAGTTAAAACAGAACAACATCTTAATAAAGTTGGAACTTCTGAAAGAACCAAAGCTATTATAGAACCACGATTATCTGATCAATGGTTTTTAAAAATGGAAGAATTAGCAAAACCTGCAATTGAAGCTGTTTTAGGAGAGAATCCAGAAATCAATTTATATCCAAAGAAATTCGAAAATACATATCGTTATTGGATGGAGAATGTTCGCGATTGGAACATTTCTCGTCAATTAATGTGGGGACAACAAATTCCGGCCTATTTCTACGGAGATGGAAAAGAAGATTTTGTGGTAGCAAATACTGCTGATAAAGCATTAGAACTTGCAAAAAAGAAATTAGCTGTCACTTCGAACGCAGCCGAGAAATCTCTGTCAATTGATGACTTAAGACAAGAATCTGATGTAGTTGATACTTGGTTTTCTGCTTGGTTATGGCCAATGAATGTTTTTGACGGAATTAGAAATCCAGAAAATGAAGAAATTAACTATTATTATCCAACAAACGATTTAGTAACAGGTCCAGATATTTTATTCTTCTGGGTAGCTCGTATGATTGTTGCTGGGTATGAGTTTAAAGACAAGAAACCATTTAACAATGTGTATTTAACAGGTTTGGTTCGTGATAAACAGCGTAGAAAGATGTCTAAATCATTAGGAAATTCTCCTGATGCTTTGAAATTAATCGAAGAATATGGAGCAGATGGTGTTAGAGTAGGATTGTTGTTAAGTTCTGCGGCTGGAAACGATTTAATGTTTGACGAATCTTTATGTCAGCAAGGAAAAGGTTTTGCAAATAAAATTTGGAATGCATTTAGATTGATAAACGGTTGGAAAATTGATGAAGCAGCTCAGCAAACAGAAGTGGCTAAAATAGCTGTTGATTGGTTTGATGCAAAATTTCAAACAGTATTGGCGGAGATTGAAGATCATTTCTCTAAATACAGATTATCTGATGCTTTGATGGCAATTTACAAGTTAGTTTGGGACGATTTTGCTTCATGGTTCTTAGAAATGGTAAAGCCAGAATTTGGTTTGCCAATTGATAAAACAACTTATGATGCTGTTATTGTAGCCTTCGAAAATAACTTAAAGTTATTGCATCCATTTATGCCATTTTTAACAGAAGAAATTTGGCAATTTATTTCGGAAAGAACACCAGAAGAAGCGTTGATCGTTGCAAAATGGCCAGAAGCTAAAGAAAGCGATAAACAGTTAATCAACCATTTTTCTATGATTACTGATGTAGTTTCTGGAATTAGAACCATTAGAAAAGAAAAGAACATTTCTTTTAAAGAAACTATTGAGCTATTTGTGGTGAATAACGAGAAATCTACACAGAATTTAGATGTTGTTATTAAGAAGTTAACAAATACAGCTAGCATAACTTATGTTTCAGAAAAAGTTGATGGCGCTTCGTTTAGAGTAAAATCTAATGAATATTTTATTCCTGTAGCTATTGAAACTATTGATGTAGAAGCGGAAATAGAAAAACTAAACGCAGAATTAACAAGAGCAGAAGGTTTTTTATTCGGAATTTCAAAAAAATTATCTAACGAACGTTTTGTAAATAATGCACCTGAAAAAGTATTGGAGTTAGAGCGTAAAAAAGAAGCAGATACATTGGCTAAAATTGAAACGATTAAAAATAGTTTAGCTAACTTAAAGTAAATGTTATTCAAGTGAATTTATGAAGAATGAATAAATTTGTATCGAGAATAACTTTTCAATTATCAGTTTTCATTTATCAGTTAACAGTAATCTTGTCATTTCGAAATGAGTCTTTTTAGACGATTGAGAAATCTGTTTAAAAATAATGAGATTCTTCGTTTTACTCAGAATAACAGTTTTCAATTATCAAAACTATAAAACGAATACTCTTAAATGTTTATTGTTAATTGACAATTGTTTATTGATTAATTATCTGGATTATTCAGAATCACCAAAGCACCAATTACTCCAGGAATCCATCCACAAAGTGTTAGTAAAAATATAATAATAAAAGAGCCACAACCTTTTCCAATAACTGCTAAAGGTGGAAAAAAAATGGCTAATAAAACTCTAAAAAAACTCATAGTTCAATTTATTGGTATGCCAATGAGACGATAAACTTTACGCTTTGTTACTAATTCTATATAAAAAAGTCGCAAAGCCACAAAGTTAAACTTTGTTCCTTTGCGACTTTGCAACTTTAAACCTTACAACTTCTTTTTACATTTTATCGCCAAAGAAAATTGCATTCATTAGTAATTTATTTGTTCCGTACCAAAAAGCTCTAAAATTGGTGTTGTCTGTAAAAACAATCACTCTACCTCTACCCATTCTTTGTACTTGGAAAGGAACTGAACTTTTTAATTGCTCTAAATTTTGCTTAGAAATATAACCAGCCAATAAAGGCTTATCTGTGTATTGAATTGGGTTGTTATAATTTGTTTTATTCGGTTTAACAAATATTGTAGTGTTTCTAAACATTGGTAATTCATCATTTTTATATCCAAAATTAATAGGATGTGATAAATCTAGTTTTGTGTTAAAAATTGCTCCTCCAATCACTTGCGCACCAGAACGTAAACTCCTATTTTCAAATGTTACAGGATTTGTAGGTGCTTCTACTTTTTTAAATTCTAAATTGATAAATTTCTTAGAAGATAACCATCTTACAGCACTTTTGTACCCAATTAAAACTCCGCCATTTCTAACCCATGTTTTAAGGTTCCCTTCTGTTCCTTTATCAACTCCACGACTACTCGGTACAATTAATGTAGAATATTTACTTAAATCAGTTCTACCAACAAAAGACATGTCTAACTTTGTTACTTTAATATTAAAACGCGTATCAAATAAATGCCAAATTTCTCCAGCATCAGAGCTAGAAACCCCATTTCCAACTAGCATTGCAATTTTCTTAGGACTTACATTACTGAAGTTATTAGAACCTAAATCTACACCATCATTTAAACCAGTTCTTGTTCCGTAAAAATGTACATGACTTTCTTTAGCTACTTTTTCTAAAAAAGTAAACAATTTGACTGCATTTAATTTTTGATTCTGAACAGGAATAAAAATGGTTCCGTAATCAAAATCTTTACCTCCATTATTAAATTTCTTTAAAGAAACTTTAGCACGAATCCCTTTGCTTAAAATAGTGTTCAATGCTTTTGGTGTATAATAATCGTTCCAAGGCATTAAATATCCGTAATCGCTTTTATAAGAAATAGAACCTGCCGGCATTTCTAAGTTGGTTACTTCTTTTCCTATTTTGCTAGTTGCTATATTTTCTTCGTAATCTAAATTAAAAGCTAATGGAAACGTCCATGCAGAAATATCGTAAAATAAGCTATCGGTAAATTTTGTTCTTTTTTGGAACATCGCTTTCACTAATCTGCTGTTCTTTTGGTTCATCGGTATTACAAAACTACTTCCTTTTTTATATGTTTTTCCTTTTGATGTAAAGTCTGATGTTACTTCGTTAAATTTAATGTCTTGTCTTTTTAAAATCTCTGCTAAATGATATGTTTTTGCTGCATCTTTTTCGTCACCAAAAACAATTGCTTTTGTTTTCGCAGATTCCTTTCTTGCATTTTTAAAGAAATTTTGTTGGTATTTTAAAATTTGCACTCGCATATTACGAGCTGCTTCTAAAGTAGATAATGCTGCTGTAAATTGATTTCTTACTGTAAACGGAAACGTTAATACACCATTTACTGTTTCTTGTGCATGACCACGAGAACTTCCTTGCTCAAACAAAATTCCAATACTTCCATTTACATCAGGAAAAGTTGATCCTTTTCCATAATAAAAATCATCAAAGCTTTCTTCTGAATAATACATAGAACCTATTTTATCTAACGCCTTTGCATGATAAGTTGCTATTTGTTTTGTTAAATCTTGATTTAATTGTGGAGTTAGCGGGTTTGTTCTAGACGGAATTCCCGGTTGAAAGAAGAAACTTGAATTACTTCCCATTTCGTGATGATCTGTTAAGATGTTTGGCATCCATTTATGAAACGATGCAATTCTTGCTCTAGATTCTGGTAACTGAACTGGCAGCCAATCTCTATTCATATCAAACCAATAATGATTTGTTCTTCCTCCGGGCCAAACTTCTCTGTATTCTCTATCGTTTGGGTCTGGGTTGATGTTAATCGCTTTGTTTGTATTTGCCCAATAGGCAAAGCGTTGCAATCCGTCAGGATTAAAAGAAGGATCAAATAAAATAACCGTATTGTCTAACAATTCGTCTATTTTACTTCCTTGTGCTGCTGCTAAATAATACGCTGCAGCCAAACCAGCATTTGCTCCACTTGGTTCGTTACCGTGAATAGAAAATCCTTGATATACAACAATTGGTGCATTAGAAACATCTACTGAAGCATCATCTGTTGCAGCAATATGATTTTTACGAATTGTTTCTAAATTCTGATGATTTTTTGGCGACGTAATTGTTAGCAATAACAACGGTCTTCCTTCAAAAGTAGTTCCTCTACTTTCAATAGAAATTCTGTCTGATGCTTTTGCCAAAGCTTTCATATATTCTGCTAATTTATCGTGTGTAATATGCCATTCTCCAACTTCATGATCAATAACAGATTTTGGAGTTGGAATATTTTTATTATACGTTACATCGTTGGGTAAATAATACGATAAATCTACTTGTTGTGCAGACATTGAAGCAGCTACAAATAAAAGTAATAGAAGCACTTTTTTCATCAGAAATAGTTTAGTTAGTTAAAATCTTTCACAAGGTATAAAAAACAATGTCTTTCTATAAATTAACCACAACCTATTTAACGTATCTTTAACAAAGTTGAAAACACATTAATAACTTTTGTCTATAATAAATTGATTTTTGGTAACTTTGGTTACTCTTGATATTAAATATTTAAAGGTTTGATATCATTAAAGTTGTGTATAATACCCAGAAAAAATCTATGAAGAAATTAATCAACGAGTATAAAGAAAATTCTGATTTAGTGTACCAAACTTGGTTTATTGAAAACGAAGAAAGATTAAAAGCATTTCGATCTATTAAACGTGGAGTCAATCAAGTTATTAAAGACATTTATGAAAAGAAATTTCCAAATGATTACAAAGGAAGCTCTCTAGAATTTGTACTTTCATGTATTACTGAACAGAAACAAGTATTTGAAGGAGCATCTCATGCTTTTTATTGGAAACCAAAACTTAGAATACCTGATATTTATGAAAATGCTGAAAATAAACAAGCTTTTGGAAAATTCTTAGAATGTTGTATTAATGCCACCAATGAAAGTCAATTAATTAAAGAGATTATTTCACTCGATCAACTTAAAATAAAAGGAGTTGGTCCAGCTTTAACAAATATTCTTTATTTTCTTCATCCTACAATCATTCCGCCTTTTAATACTGCTATGGTAAGAGGATTTAATATACTGTTTAATGAAAAAATTAAATTAGGTTCTTGGAAAGAGTATTTAAAAATGAGAGGAATAATAATGCAACAAAACGAAAAATATAAAATGCAACTTTCTAATGATCTTGGTGCCTTTTGTGGCTTGCTTTATGAAGTTGGACATCAAAATTTATTTGTTGAAAACCAACCTAGTTTGAGTGATGAAGAGCGTGCCAAAATTTTAAAAAAGCTAGAAAAAAGACATAAAAAGGTAATTGATGAAAATGAAGAAAAAAAATTACATTCTGAAATGCAATACCATCTTTTAAAAATAGGGAAGGCATTAAATTATGATGTAATTGCTGCTAGTAATGACCGTTCTAAAGATTATAACGGAAAAGGCTTTTCTTCTTTAAGTATAAAAAAATTTCCGAAAATCGATATTCAAAAAGAAACTCTAAATACAATTAAATTAATTGATATTATTTGGTTTGAAAAAGATTCAAATAAAATTGTTTGTGCATTTGAAGTAGAAAAAAGTACTTCAATTTATTCTGGTATTTTAAGACTTTCTGATTTATCTTTTTCATTACCAAATCAAAACTCTAATCTCTTTATTATAATTCCTAATAAAAGAGAAAATGAAGTAAATTTTCAACTTTCTAGACCATCAATAGTAAATGGAAAAATTACAATTAAATATATATTAACATCAGATTTAAGGGAGCATTGTGAGGCGTTATGTAAATTTGGAGATAGCCATAAAATATTAGAAAAAATTTCAAAGGAATGCATTACTATGCACAACAACTCATTAAATTAAATAATTTGCTGCCTCCAAAAAATAATTAATAAAACCCAATAAATTAAATTACAATCAATTAGTATGCAATTTATTATTTTTAAATTCGCAGTATTCGATGTTATACAAAAATAATTGACAGTTCACTTTCAATTATACTACTGTAAACCAAATTATTTACTTTTTTTGTATTTAGTAAACACATTAGATTACTTTTTATTACATTTGTAAGCAAATAAGTTTACTTTTGTATTATTAAGTAAACTTAATTCAATACAAAAAAGTAAAATCATGAGAAACAAGAAGTGGCTTTTAATTGAACAACTAGACAAAAAACTAAAACCTTTTCAAAAAACAGAAATGGTTTTAGTTCCTAGTAAAGGGTGGATAAATACCATCAGAACTGCATTTAACATGACAATGGCTCAGCTTGGAACAAAATTAGGTGTAACCAAACAAGGCGTTCATAAAATTGAAGAGAGTGAAGCAAAAGGTTCAATATCTTTAAACTCTTTAAAAGAAGTTGGCAATGTATTAGATTTAAAACTTGTCTATAGTTTTGTTCCAAAAGAAGGAACTTTTGAAAAACTAATTGATGTAAAAGCTGAAAAAATGGCTCGAAAAATTATTTTAAGAACCCATCAAAATATGAAATTAGAAAATCAAGGAATAAGTGATGACAAAATTAATGCCTCAATAATAGACTTGACAAATGAAATTAAAAGAGAAATGAAAAAGTCATTATGGGATTAAATTTAAAATATGTAGACGGTCAAACACCGTTAAATGAAGAAGAAAAAGAAGGTTTAAAAATAAAATCTATAACAACACAAAATGAACTGGATGAATTTGAACAATTAAATATTGAAAAAGCAATAGAATGGACGATGCGTGTTCGTTTAAAACCTGAAAAAATACTAAGTGAGAAATTCATAAAAGAATTACACAAAAAAATGTACGGTGATGTATGGAAATGGGCTGGAAAATTTAGAAAATCTGATAAAAATATTGGAATAAAATGGCCTCTAATTGAAATAGAAGTAAGAAACTTAATTGACGACACCAAATATTGGGTAGAAAACAAAACGTATCCAGCAAATGAAATAGCAATTCGATTTAAACATAGAATTGTTGCTATTCATTGCTTTGCTAACGGAAACGGTAGACATTCAAGAATAATGGCCGATATAATTATTGAGGCAATTTTTGGGAAAGAAATTTTTAGTTGGCAAAAATCAAATATGGTTAAAGCTAATGAAACTCGAAAAAGTTACATTATGGCATTAAGAGATGCTGATAATGGAAATATAAAACCTTTGGTAAATTTTGCTGAAAATTAAATGACAATCAATTAGTATGCAATTTATTATTTTTAAATTCGCAGTATTCCATTCTATAAAAAATGATTGACGATTCACTTTTAATTGCATTAGACACTTCTTTAAAAGGAAACCTATTCTTTGATAATTTACACAAGTCAATTTACGCAACCGATGCTTCTGTGTATCGTAAGGTTCCGTTGGCTGTTGCTTTTCCAAAAGATGTAACAGATATTCAAGAACTCATTGCTTTTGCTACCAAAAACGAGACTACGTTAATTCCGAGAACCGCAGGAACTTCTTTAGCCGGACAATGTGTTGGAGACGGAATTGTAGTAGATGTTTCTAAGCATTTTACAAACATCATTTCTTTTGATAAAATGCATAAAACGGTTACTGTACAACCTGGCGTTATTCGTGATGAATTGAATTTGTATTTAAAACCTCATGAATTGTTTTTTGGTCCAAATACCTCAACATCTAACCGCTGTATGATTGGCGGAATGGTTGGTAACAATTCTTCTGGAAGTACTTCTATTCGTTACGGAGTTACACGTGATAAAGTACTTGCTATTGATGCGATTTTGAGTGATGGAAGTTTGGCTACATTTTCTGAAATCTCATCAGAGGAATTTAAACAAAAAATGGAACTTGAAACTCTTGAAGGTTGTATTTATAAAGCAATTTATAATGAATTGATTTTTAATTCTGCTCAAGATGAAATTAAAAAAGAATTTCCAAAACCAACCATTCACAGAAGAAATACAGGTTACGCCGTTGATGAATTTTTAAAATCGGATTTGTTTGGCGGAACAGAGTCAACCATAAATGTTGCTAAATTATTAGCAGGAAGTGAAGGAACACTTGCTTTTTCTACTGCAATTACCTTGCAATTGGATGCCATTCAGCCGAAAGAAAGTATTTTAATTACGTCGCATTTTAAAAGTATCAACGAAAGTTTAAAAGCCACGTTGATTACCATGAATCACAACTTATACACCTGTGAATTGATGGATAAAGCAATTTTAGATTGCACAAAAAACAACCGAGAACAAGCAAAAAATAGGTTCTTTTTAAAGGACGATCCAGCAGCAGTTTTGATGTTAGAAGTTTCTGCAAATTCTATTGAAGAAGCAGAAATTTTGGCAAACAATGTAATTACTGATTTAGAAAAAAATAACTTCGGATATCATCATCCAAAAATTTATGGAGATGATATTCAAAAGATATTCGCGTTACGTAAAGCAGGTTTAGGGTTATTAGGAAATATGATTGGCGATAAAAAAGCTGTTGCGTGTATTGAAGATACTGCTGTTGCTTTAGAAGATTTACCAAATTACATTGAGGAGTTTACTGCAATGATGGATGCGTATCAGCAAAAAGCCATTTATTACGCACACGCTGGCGCTGGTGAAATTCATTTACGCCCTATTTTAAATTTAAAGAAAAAAGAAGATGTGGTATTGTTCCGTAAGATTACCACAGAAACCGCAAAGCTTGTAAAGAAATACAAAGGTTCGTTTAGTGGTGAACATGGAGACGGAATTGTACGTGCAGAGTTTATTCCCTTAATGATTGGAGAAGAGAATTATCAATTATTACGACGCATTAAAAAAGCATTTGATCCGAAGAATGTTTTTAACAAAGGAAAAATTACAGACGCTTTTCCGATGGATAAAAGTTTACGCTATAAAATAGACAGAAAGGAACCAGTTATAAAAACCATTCAAGACTTTTCAGAAAACGAAGGGATTTTAAAACTCGCAGAAAAGTGTAATGGTTCTGGAGATTGTAGAAAACCAGTTTCTGCTGGCGGAACGATGTGTCCGAGTTACAGAGCCACCAAAAACGAAAAAGATACTACACGCGCAAGAGCAAATACTCTAAGAGAATTCTTAACCAATTCTGAAGAACCAAATAAATTTAATCATACTGAATTAAAAGAAGTCTTTGACTTGTGTTTGAGTTGCAAAGCCTGCGCTTCTGAATGTCCTAGTAATGTAGATGTTTCGGCGTTAAAAGCAGAATTTTTATATCAATACCAAGAAACAAACGGCTATAGTTTTAGAAGTAAATTGTTTGCCAATAATGTAAAATACAATCAATTAGGAAGCCTTGCTCCTATACTAACCAACGTAGTGTTAAATACTTCGTTAGCAAAAGCAATTATGGGAATTGCCCAAAAAAGAAGTGTTCCAAAATTGGCATCAAAAACATTTCATAACTGGTATAAAAAAAGAGATGTCATTGCGAACGCAGTAAAGCAATCTCAAAAAACGGTGTACCTATTCAACGACGAATTCACCAATTATTACGATGTAGAAATCGGAAAAGACGTCATTTTTGTATTAGAAAAATTAGGATATTCAGTTGAAGTGTTAAATCACAAAGAAAGCGGAAGAAGTTTTATATCGAAAGGATTTTTAAAAGAAGCGAAACAAGTTTGTGACGAAAACATTGCTGTTTTTAAAGATGTTATTTCTGATGCAACGCCTTTAATTGGGATAGAACCTTCTGCAATATTAACCTTTAGAGACGAATACTTGCGAATCGCAAGTGATAAATTATCCGCAGAAAAAATTGCAAAAAATGCATTTACTATTGAAGAGTTTTTAAATAACGAGCATCAAAAAGGAAATCTAGATACTTATTTATTTACATCAGCTACTAAAACACTCAAAATTCACGGACATTGTCATCAAAAAGCATTGTCTAGTACAGTAGCGAGTTTTACTATTTTAAACATTCCAACAAACTATTCTGTAACCATTTTAAATACTGGTTGTTGCGGAATGGCAGGAAGTTTTGGATACGAAAAAGAACATTACGAGTTAAGTATGCAAGTTGGTGAAGACACCTTGTTTCCGAAAGTTAGAAATTGTGCTAAAGGTACAGAGATAGTAGCTTCTGGAACCAGTTGTAGACATCAAATTTTTGATGGAACTAAACATATTGCTAAACATCCAATTAGCATATTAAAGGAAGCTTTATCCTAAAAAAGACAACAAAATTTAAAACACTTACATAAAAATTGTATTTTAGTCATCTTAATTAAAATCAAAATAAGATGAATCAATCAAAAATTTTAAAAAACAAGATAGTTTTTGGAGTGTTAATTTTTATATTAACTCTTGGACTTACTTCAGTGCAATCAGTTACAAAAATAGATCCAAGTGGTATTTGGGATTATGAAGTTGAAGCTGCTGATGGTACTATGACAGGCGAAATGACTATTGAAAAATCAGATGATAGTTATACAGTTCAAATAGAAACTACTCAGTTTGGTACTTTAACATTAGAAAATATAAAATTAGAAGGCAATGAATTGAGAGCAGATATTGATATGCAAGGTGCCTTGATTGAGTTTGAATTTACATTTGATGGAGATTCTTTAAAGGGTACTGTTGCTACACCAGATGGAAATCTAGACCTTACAGCAACAAGAAGAATAGAATAACATTTTTTTTAAAATATATTAATGTATTCGACACTTAAAGCTCAAGAATCGAATACATTTTTATTTACAGATACTTCTTTTTGTTTTTGTAAATTGAAAACTTAATTCTTTACTATTTTGCTAAAACAAAACAAATTAACATCAATGTTTGCCTTAATTATTGCGGGCGAAGCTATTTTTTTATTGCCTTTTATTTTAATGCGTGTTTTTAAACCCGTTATTAGAGAAGCTTTTTTAATTTCTGATGCTCAGATTGGTGAAGCTCAAGCTTTGTACGGAATAACTGCTGTAATTTCTTATTTCTTTGGTGGATTTATTGCTGATAAGTGGGAAGTTAGAAAATTACTCTCAATCTCATTAGTTTTAACAGCAATTGGTGGTTTTTGGATGACGATGATTCCATCAATTCTCACTTTAAAAATACTGTATGCTTTTTGGGGAGTTTCTACCATATTACTCTTTTGGGCTTCTTTAATTAAAGCAACTAGACAATGGGGGAACTCACATAACCAAGGATTATCCTTTGGTTTATTAGATGGTGGAAGAGGATTTTTCGCAGCAACTATTGCATTATCAGGAGCTACAATTTTGACCTATTTTTTCCCAGCCAAAGCAGTAAATATAACTTTTGATCATAAAGTACAAACTTTGCAATATATTATTGGAACCATAACTGCAATCGTTTTTTTAGTTTCTTTATTTGTTTGGTTTGTATTGCCAAAAGAGAAAATTGAAAAATCAGACCCTAAAGAATTTCAATTTGATTTTAAACAAGCATTTCAATTAATGAAACAACCAAAAGTAATGTTTCATTCATTAATTATTTTCTGTGCATATTGTGCTTATAAATTAACTGGAACTTACGGTACTTACGCTCGGGATGTTTGGGGTTATTCATTAGAAGAATCTACTTATTTTGCAGTGTTTATTCAGTATTTAAGACCAATTGCAGCAGTTACTGTTGGTTGGATTGCAGATAAATTTGTGCCTTCAAAATTAATAATTCCGTGTTTTACAATCTTAATAATCGCTTCTGCAGTTTTAGGATTGGGTTTTTTCTACGACCAACCAATATTCTTATCATTTACCTTTTTTGTGTTTATGGCGTTGGGAACTTACGCATTAAGAGGCTTGTATTTTGCTATTATTGAAGAAACTAACACACCTTTACAATTAACAGGAACGTTGGTTGGAATTATTTCTGTAGTAGGGTTTACACCAGATATTTTTATGTCTTTATTTGTCGGTTATATGTTAGGTAAAGATCCAACAATTGTAGAATATCAAAATTTATATTCGTTGTTTACCATCATTCCAATTATTGGCTTGTTAGCTACCATTGGTTTTCGAAAGGCAATCAAATAATTTATTGTCATTTCTGACAACAGACAACAGACAACAGACAACAGACAATCGATAATTGTTAACTGACCTGTTCTCCGTTTTTAATTGTATCAGAAGCTTGTAATAAAACAACATGACCTTCTTCATTATAAATTCCTAATACTAAACATTCGCTCATAAAATTAGCAATTTGTCGAGGTTCAAAGTTTACAATTGCGGTTACTTGACGATTCAATAAATCTTCTTTAGAATACAAATCTGTAATTTGAGCACTTGATTTTTTAATACCTAAACCTCCAAAATCAATCGATAATTGATATGCAGGTTTTCTAGATTTCGGAAAATCATTTACTCCAATAATAGTTCCTATTCTAATATCAACTTTTGTAAAGTCTTCAAATGTGATTTCTTTTTTGTTCATGTCTTTATTTGATTGTCTTCTCGATACATCACGCTAAAAAAAGCGTGATACTAGAAGTAACATTTTTAGTTCATTAGCTTTTTAATCACCCAAAGAGGGCCAATTAATAAAAACTGTAAATCTTTGAGAAATGATGGTTTTTTACCTTCTACTTTATGTCCGTAAAACTGTCCAATCCAAGCAATCACAAAAATTACGAGAGAAATTAAAGCTAAATTTCCAAAACTGCTTAACCAGTAATTTCCAATAATAGATAAGGTTGTAACTAAAAGCATATTGATAAAATACCAAAAGCCTAAGCGGAGATAAAAAATCAACATAAATATTGCAACTAGTGCAGCCCAGTTTTCTAATAACGGATTGTATAATCCGAAAGTGTTTTCTAAGAATGTAGTAGGAATGATCATTAGCAGGCCAATCACACTAAAAAATATAGCAGGAACACAAATAAAATGAATGGTTATATTGGTTTCGTTTTGATGACTTACAGCGTATTCATCAAACCATTGTTGTGCAGTTTTCATATGTTGAATTTAGAATTCTAAAGATAGAAAAAATGATTTTCTAAAAAAAGCACAAAACAATTTTTAAGGTAATGTTACGAGTTTATATAAAGTAATAAAAACTTACAATGTTAGTTCCATTGATTGCGAATTAGTCCTCTAGTTTGTGTTTTTTTATAAAGCGAAGTGCTCTTCTGTTTTCTGGATTGATTGATAATGCTTTTTTAAAGTTTTCTTTTGCTTTGACAGAATCTTTTACTCTCCAATATGCTTCTCCTAAACTATCATATGTGTTTGAGCTTTTAGGATATAGTTTTGTGTTTATTATAAATACTTCTATAGCTATATCATATTTTTTTTCGTTTAAAATTCTGTATCCCAGTTTGTTGAGTGTTGTTTCTCTAATGGTTTTGTCTAAAGAATCTTTCTGTTGAATTGCTAAATAACCCATTAAAGCTTGGTCATATTCTTTGTTTAATAAATACTCTCGTGGAGTTTTTTCTCCGTCTAGCATTTTGTTAAAGGAGTACGTTTCTCCTTTGTGTTCTCTTTTTTCTGCCAATTTAATATGAATAGTTGGTTGCATTTTAAAAATAAACTTTTCATTCATAGCTTTTATGTAAAAAGTACTATCGTTTACTTTTAGAGGTTTTATATTATCATTGCCTCTCCAACGAACAATCATTTCGTTTTCAACAAAAGAAACACCAATAGATTCATCAGAATTAAATAAATAATTACCAGTTACAGCGTTGATAAAATCTGGTGAATTTTTAGAATTTCCACAACTAATCAGTAAAAAAATAGAAAGTAAATAAAAAATGCGTTTCATATAAATAATAATTTTATTGTAAAGATAAAAATTAAATGGTGTCTAACTATTAAGTTAGACTCTTGAGAATCCGTTTTTGTTACATTTTTATAAATAATTTATATCGTCTTTATTCTTTTCTTGATTAAAACAAAAAAGCGCTAGAATTTCTAGCACTTTTGGTTTGTTTAAGTGTGATGTTACTTCACATCCATTAACTCAACATCAAAGATTAACGTTGCATTTGGAGGAATAACTCCACCAGCGCCTGCTTCTCCGTAGGCTAAATGAGAAGGAATTACCAAACGAGCTTTAGAACCTACATTTAATAATTGAATTCCTTCATCCCAACCAGCAATTACTTGACCAACGCCAATAGCAAAGTCGATAGGTTGTTTTCTTTTATAAGATGAATCAAACACCGTTCCGTCTAATAATTGACCTTTATAATGCACAGAAACGGTAGCGCCTTTTGTTGCTTGTTTTCCTTTTCCTTCTTGTAATATTTGGTAACGTAAACCGCTTGCAGTTTCATCATAACCGGCAGCAACAGAATCTAATAATTCTTTTTGCTTTGCTAATTCTTCTTCTTCACGTTTTGCTCTAGATCCTTCAAAAGTTCTAAAAGCTTCAACAGCGTTAAATTTTTCAGCAGCTTCACCAACTCTTATAATTTCTATAGAAGTTAATTCGTCTCCTTGAGAAATGATATCAACAATTTCTTGTCCTTCAACAACACTTCCAAAAACAGTATGTTTATTGTCTAACCAAGGTGTAGGAACGTGTGTAATGTAAAATTGACTTCCGTTTGTAGCTGGTCCAGAATTGGCCATTGCTAATTTACCCGGAGCATCATGCCTTAATTCTGGATGAAATTCATCGTCAAATTTATAACCAGGATTTCCAGTTCCAGTTCCTTGCGGACAACCCCCTTGAATCATAAAATCAGAGATAACTCTGTGAAAAGATAATCCATCGTAATATGGAGTTCCTTGTGGTTTTATTTCATTTTCTAAATTTCCTTCTGTTAAAGCAACAAAGTTCCCAACAGTTCCAGGAGTTTTTTCAAATTCTAAGTTTACTAAAATCTTACCTCTATTGGTGTTAAATTTTGCGTAGATTCCGTTATTCATTTTTAAAATATTTAATTTTTATTCTATTATTTTCTTGCGGATAAAGTGGCAAGGCCAAAGCTTAATCCAATATTTATATTTGTTGCTTTTAAATTTCCAAAAGGAGTAATTAATTTCCCAATTGAAGATTGCAAAGATACAGCATTTGTTAGTTTATAACTCAATCCAACTGTAGGTCTAATTACTATTCCTTCTCCAGTATCAACTCCAGCACCACCAGCAGCTCCAACCATTCCTTCTAAATGAGCTCTTAATTTATTATTTAAAAAATACGGACTGTAAATACCAATTCCTGCTAACCCTTGTGCATATCCACCAGATTTTCCACCATACGCAAAACTAGCTTCACCAATTAAATAAAATGTTTGGTTGATGTCGTAATTGATTTGCATTGCTAACATTTGTAAATCTACAATTGGACTATCTGTTTTTAAAACGTTTAAATAGGTTTGATTTTGAATTCCGATTCTAACTCCTTGCGTTTTAAAAGTCGTATGGTTTTTTGTTCCTCCGTTAAATCCATAATATTTTAATCCAACACCATACGTAAAAGCTTCTAAATCTCCAGCGATTGCTTTATAATATCCAACATGAGAACTTACGGCAAGTTTGTTAGAAATTTTCACATCGATTCCGGCACTAGGATACATCATTAATCCTCCTTCTGGAGCAATTCTTCCTCCGGCAGCTCCCATTCCAAATTTAGTAAATAGATTAAATTTTTCTGTTTGATATGGATGATAACCTACACCAAAAAACAAATCCATAAATCCAGCACGTAACCCTTTGTAAATGGCATCTACATGCGTAAATACAAAAGTATTGTTGCTAATATATTTTTGATATTCAAAACCCAAAACATACAATGTTTCTGTAATTGGTTCTTGATTATTTGCATTGTCTTTTCTAGAATTGCCAAATGGCTGAAAGAAATCAAAACGAACTTGTTGTACATTTTTGACTACAGGTTTATTCCAAAAGTTAGTATCCGACAAATTGGATGCAATAAACTCTTTTTGAGCATTTTTATAATCCGTAAAACGTAACGTACTTGGAATTTCTACATAAAATGAAACGGAATTACTTTTAATTTTTCCTGTGTAAAAATTTACATGACTGTATTGTATTCCTAGATTAAATCTTTCTTGTTTATAGCTAATCCCAATATTTGGATTGATAAATGCACCGTCATTAATTAAATAACGATAACCACCACCGCCACCAAAATGAACATTGGCATCAAAGTAAAGATTGTTGTATATTTTTGTGTTGATGCCTACATCAATTCCCAACGTAAATAATCCGCCTTGATCTCCTGTAATTGCAGTATACATTCCAACACCAGCATACAACCAACTTTTTATGGGAACTTTATAATGCAAGCCAAGTAAACCCATTGTTGGCTTTAAAGTTGCATCAAAATCTGTGGGCATTTGAACAGGAATAAAATTTAAACGAACTGAATTTTTTAATTCCTTTCCGTTTAAGTTTGCAATGTTTTCTTGTGAGAAAGAACATACAGAAAAAAGTGAAAAGAAAACAAAGAATAGACAGGTTTTGTAAAACCCTTTTTGTCTTTCAACAAAAGAATGCGTTATTTTATAGGCAATAACGTCTTGTTTCTTATTTCTTATTTCGACCATTTTTCTATTTATATTCACTTACAAAATGCAATTTTACAGTAGGATATTTACTTTGAGTCATTTGAATTGTAAAAGAAGAGTCTGCTAAAAACACCAATTGACCTTGTTTGTCTTTTGCTAAATAACGCTGTTTTACACGTTTAAATTCTTTAAACTCTTCATTTTTAGGATCTTCGGGTTCTACCCAACACGCTTTGTGAACTTGTAAGTTTTCATACGAACATTTTGCGCCGTATTCATGTTCTAAACGGTATTGAATTACTTCATATTGTAAAGCACCAACAGTTCCTATTACTTTTCTTCCGTTCATGTCTAGCGTAAATAATTGCGCCACACCTTCATCCATTAATTGATCTAATCCTTTGAATAATTGTTTGGCTTTCATCGGATCGGCATTGTTTACATATCGGAAATGTTCTGGAGAAAAACTCGGAATTCCTTTAAAGTTCAAGATTTCACCTTCAGTAAGAGTATCACCTATTTTAAAATTTCCGGTATCGTGTAATCCAACTATATCTCCAGGATACGATTTTTCTACAATTTCTTTTTTCTCAGCAAAAAATGCATTTGGACTAGAAAACTTTACTTTTTTACCGTTTCTAACGTGTAAATAAGGAGCATTTCTTTTAAAGATTCCAGAAACAATTTTTACAAAAGCCAAACGATCTCTGTGTTTTGGATCCATATTGGCATGGATTTTAAACACAAATCCAGTTAATTGTTTTTCTTTAGAATCTACTAAACGCTCTTCCGCTTTTTTTGGTTGTGGAGTAGGAGCAATTTCAATAAATGCGTCCAATAATTCTTTAACACCAAAATTATTTAAAGCAGAACCAAAAAATACAGGCTGTAAGTTTCCTTCTAAATATTCTTGTTGATTAAATTCTGGATACACTTCATCAATTAGTTCTAATTCTTCCCGTAAAGTTTCCGCTGCATTTTCTCCAATTATAGTGTCTAATTTTGGATTAGAAACATCATCAAATTCAATTCCTTTTGTAATTTTAGTTTTGTTATCACCAGAAAAAAGGTTTAATTTCTTTTCCCAAATATTATAGATTCCTTTAAAATCATAACCCATCCCGATAGGAAAACTCATTGGTGTAACTCGCAATCCTAACTTTTGCTCAACTTCATCTAATAAATCAAAAGCATCTTTTCCTTCTCTATCCAATTTATTGATAAAAACCAACATTGGTATGTTACGCATTCTACAAACTTCAACCAATTTTTCTGTTTGAGGTTCAACTCCTTTAGCAACATCAATCACCACAATTACACTATCTACCGCAGTTAAAGTTCTAAAAGTATCTTCTGCAAAATCTTTGTGACCTGGTGTGTCTAAAATGTTTATTTTTTTGTCTTTGTAGATAAAAGCCAATACAGAAGTTGCTACAGAAATTCCACGCTGACGCTCAATTTCCATAAAATCGGAAGTTGCTCCTTTTTTGATTTTATTGTTTTTTACTGCACCAGCTTCTTGTATAGCACCACCAAAAAGTAATAATTTTTCTGTCAATGTTGTTTTTCCTGCATCTGGATGCGAAATGATACCAAATGTTCTTCTACGTTGTATTTCTTCTAATAAACTCATCTACAAAAATTGAGGTGCAAATGTACGGTTTATTCTAGAATTCTTTAAATGACTGTTTGATTAAATCAAATGAATATATAATAAAAAAAACCCTTCAAAAATTGATTTAATGTTATTATATTTGAGACATGAAAAATAGTATTTATATTTTAGTTTTTGTATTTCTTTTAGGATGTAAAGAATCTAAGGAATCTAAAACTGATAAGGTTTCTAACGATTTACACATTTTAGAGAACCTTACTGATTTGAAAGGAAACTTATTTGATGTTTCTAGTTTAAAAGGAAAGAAAGTTTTGGTTAATTACTGGGCTACTTGGTGCGGCCCTTGTAAAAAAGAAATGCCAGATTTATTAGAAGCACAAGAAATTTTATCAAAAGAAAACTATGTTTTTTTATTAGTTTCTGACGAATTAATAGAACAAATACTAAATTTTAATACTAAGTTCCCCTACAATTTTACCTTTTTAAAATCACCAAAATCTTTATCTACATTAGGTATTTACGCAATGCCAACTACTTTTATTTTTAATGAAAAAGGAATGAAAGTGAAAGAAATTATTGGTGCAACAGAGTGGAATAGTAAAGAAATGATTACTCAACTAAAAGAATTATAAAATGAAAAAATTAACATTTATTTTAAGTATAGCGGTATTATTTATTGCCTGTGAAAAAAAAGAAGTAAAAATTACTGAAATATCTTTTGATTTTGGAATTAACAATGCAGAACCAAGTTTAGTTGCTAAAAACGGTAAATTATCTTTGTCTTGGGTAAATTCTATTAGAGGAGAAGAAGCTACATTATTTTATACACAATTAGAGAATGAAAAATGGAAAGCACCTACAAAAATTACTTCAGGTACAGATTGGTTTGTTAATTGGGCAGATTTCCCTACGAATGCAACAAATGGAGATGTTTTACTAACAAGTCACTTGCAAAAATCTGCTAAAGGCACTTATACTTATGATGTTATATTAAATCTTCGAAAATTAAACGGAGAAATCATCAAAGAAAACTTCTTACTAAATACTGACGGAATGAAAGCAGAACATGGTTTTGTAAGTATAATTCCTAATGAAAAAGATGGTTTTTTAATTACTTGGTTAGATGGAAGAAATACAGTTAAAGAAATGGAAGAAAGCATCCATAAAGCCATGACAATCCGAACAGCAGAAGTCTCTAAAACAGGAACTATTTTTAATGAAGCACAAGTAGATGGTAGAACTTGCGATTGTTGTCAAACTTCAACAACAATGACAAAAAATGGACCAATGATTGTATATAGAGATCGAAGTGAAAACGAAATTAGAGACATTTATTTTTCTCAGAAAAAAGATTCAGTTTGGTCTACACCGGTTGCTGTATTTAATGATAATTGGAAAATAAACGGTTGCCCAGTAAATGGACCTAAAGTAGTTTCAAACAAAGAAAATACTGCTGTAGCTTGGTTTACGGGTGCAAATGAAAAACCTGAAGTAAAAGTTTCATTTTTTGAGAATGGAGTTTTTAAAACACCAATTATTGTAAATGATATCTCTGCTATCGGTAGAGTAGATGTAGCATTTGTAAATGATGAAGAAGTGTTAGTAAGTTATATGGAATCTGATGATAACAACACTTATTTACGTGTTAAAAAAGTTTCTAAAAACGGAAAAGCTTCTAAAGCAATTACAATTTCTGATATTAGTTCTGGAAGAAGTACAGGAGTGCCACAACTAGAGATTATGGATGGTTTTGCATTTATGGTTTGGACAATTTCTATTGATAAAAAGAACCAGTTAAAAACGGTAAAGTTTGGTTTAGACGGAATAAATTAATAGTTGCAGAGTTGCAAAGTTAAAAAGAGGTAAATATTAAAGTTTATTTTTTCTCTATTCTCTATTCTCTATTCTCTATTCTCTATTCTCTATTCAATAATTTCTACTTTCATATGAACATCTACTAAAGGCCATTCTTTAACATCTGTTTTTAATTGTGCAATTTTATCCATAGTGTCAAACCCAGAAATTACTTCCCCAAAAACAGTATGTTCATTATCTAAATGATGTGCGCCTTTTCTGCTTTGTACAATGTAAAACTCAAAAGGACTAGAAAGTTTACTTGGATTTTTCTCCCATTCTCTAGCTGCTGCAAGTGCGCCATATTTATGTCTTCTATTTGATCTAAATTCTGGTTTCATTAAATAATTACCATATTTGTAACGATGTTTCATAGCAGCATATTCATCAGAATTTCCACCTTGAATAACAAAATTCTTTGCAACTCTATAAAAGACAGTTTTGTCAAAATATTTAATTTTGGTTAAAAAAATAAAATTGGCTCTATGAATCGGAGTATTATTATATAAACGCAACTTAATATTTCCGTAATCTGTTTTTATAATTACTTTGGTGTCTTTATTTTTCTTTTCGTATTCAGTAAAAAAAGCTTCTACATTGTATTTGTTTAGGCTGTCCCAACTTTTTTCTACTTTTTTAATAAGCTTCTTTTCTTGTTTTATTTTTGGAATAATTGGCTGCGCTTTTTTCTTTTCATCACAATTAACAATCACAGTTAATATAAATAAAGCAATACAAAATTTGATTAATTTCATTTTTAAAATGACGTATTTATTAATTGCAAAGATAATTGATTTTACTACATTTGTTTTATGGCAGTAGAGCAAGTAATTTTAGTGGATGAAAACGATAACCAAATTGGGTTAATGCCCAAAATGGAAGCGCACGAAAAAGCGTTACTACACAGAGCCTTTTCGGTTTTTACCTTTAATAATAAAGGCGAATTATTATTGCAACAAAGAGCGGCGGATAAATACCATTCTCCTTTATTATGGACAAATACCTGTTGTTCTCATCAACGAAATGGAGAAACTTCTTTAGAAGCAGGAAAACGACGTTTGCAAGAAGAAATGGGTTTTACATGTGAGTTAGAAGAAGTGTTTTCTTTTATTTACAAAGCGCCGTTTGACAATGGTTTAACAGAACACGAATTAGACCACGTAATGGTTGGAAACTATAACGAGAGTCCAATTATCAATAGGGAAGAAGTTGAAGCTTTTAAATGGATGACGTTAGAAGATGTGAAAGTTGACATGGAAAGAAATCCAAAAATTTACACCGCTTGGTTTACCATAATTTTTAATGAATATTATCATAGAATAGTTGATTGAAAGACTCAAAGGTTCAAAGTATCAAAGTATCAAAGTTTCAGAGTTGCAAAGGTTCAAAGGCTAAAAGAAGTGAAATTTTAATATTGTAAACGGTTCGAAAATTTTATTTTTGATAACTGATAACTGATAACTGATAACTGATAACTGATAACTGATAACTGATAACTGATAACTGATAACTGATAACTGATAACTGATAACTGATAACTGATAACTGATAACTGATAACTGATAACTGATAACT
>Ga0316205_10000177_pt1 | contig 135959 bp, 118 predicted proteins | sample 3monthpyrite_MG_FD_204941 | JGI IMG/M metagenome (GOLD analysis project Ga0316205, IMG submission 204941) | Microbial mat bacterial communities from mineral coupon in-situ incubated in ocean water Damariscotta River, Maine, United States -... | ecosystem: Environmental > Aquatic > Marine >...
CATCGTTATATCACCTTAACGACTTTATTATTTTAGAAGGAAAACTACAAGAATATATTGATATTTCTGAAGAAGGATTGGCGTTAGAAAAAACATTACCAGAAACAAGCGACTATTATTATGGTACGGTAACGCACGCTTTAGATGCCTATATTTATAAAGGAGGACATGAAAAAAGGGTTGAAGAGTTGTTAGAAATTCTTTATACTGAAAATAATGCAAAGCATTTAAGTTATGCTTTTTATTCAAAATACCTTGGCACTATTGATTTAAAATCATCTTCCGCAAAAAATATTTTCAATAAATTTAATGCTTCAAATTTGATTGATTTTTTGCAAAAAATAATGTTAGAAGGAGAAAAATTATTAAATCCTAATGATTTTTATCATCTACTTAGAGAGAATTCTAAAACACTAGAAAAGCATAAATTTTATAAAGAAGCGATTGCTTATAAAGATAAATCTGTTGAGCTAATTATAAAAATTTACTCAAATGATTTAGCAAACTCTTTGTCAGACTCTAAATCTAAGTATGCTATTCAGGAAAAAGAATTGGAAGTTAAATTAGAAAAAGAACGCTCTAAATTATATGGTATCATAGCTTTATTGGCGGGGTTTTTTTTAGTGATTTCTGTTTTTATTATTTTTAGAATTGTAAAGCAACGAAAAGAATTATCGCGCAGAAATAATAAAATTAAAAAACAGCGAGACGATTTAGATAAAGCATATAAAGAAAAAGAATTATTGGTAAGAGAAGTGCATCATCGGGTAAAGAATAATTTTCAAATAGTATCAAGTTTACTAGAATTACAGAGTAAAGGAATTGAAGATGAAAAAGCACTTGAACTGGCTAATGAAGGAAAAAACAGAGTAAAATCGATGGCTTTAATTCATCAAAAACTGTATCAGAACGATAGTGGTTTGGTAGATTTTGATGAATATATACGGTTATTGGTTAAAGAATTAGGCTCTTTAAATACTTCTGGAGAAAAAGTGAAAACAAAAATAGATTCAAAAAACATGTTTTTTGATGTAGATACTGCAATCCCGTTAGGTTTAATCATTAATGAAATTATTACAAATTCATACAAATATGCATTTTCTAAAGATCAGAAAAATGAGTTAGAAATCTCTATTAGTAAAGAAGAAAACGAAGAATATAAATTAATTGTTAAAGACAGCGGCCCGGGTTTAGATGCTACTTACAACATAAAAAAAGCTAAAAGTTTAGGCTTGCGTTTGGTAACAAGATTGGTAAAACAATTACAAGGAACCTTAATACAAACCAATGAAGATGGCGCAAAATTCGAAATTCATTTTAAAGATGTTCACTCAAAGTTATTAACGGATTAAAAAAATGAATAAAGTAAAAATTTTAGTGGTTGAAGATGAAATAATTATCGCAGATCATATTTGCGATACTTTAGAAGAATTAGGATATAAAACTTTAGAACCTGCAATAAGTTATACGGAAGCCAATGAAACTATTGAAGCAGAAATGCCAGATATAGCTATTTTAGATATTCAGTTAGCAGGAAAAAAAACAGGCATAGATTTAGCAAAAAGGATTAAAGAAAAATATGATTTTCCGTTTATTTTTTTAACATCAAACGCAGATGCTGCAACAGTTAAACTTGCTAAAGAAGTAATGCCACTAGCATATTTGGTAAAACCCTTTACAAAAGATGAGCTATTTGCATCCATAGAAATTGCATTGTCTAATTACTCTAAAAGAAAAGGGACAGCCGTAGACGAAAACCTTGTTATAAAAGATTCCTTATTTATCAAGGATAAAGGAATGTATAAAAAGATTTATCTTAAAGATATTTTATATTTTAAAAGCGCTCATGTATATATAGAGATTTATTTAAAGGGTCAAGAAAGAGTAGTAACAAGAACCTCTCTTAAAGATTTTTCACAAATTTTAAACCCTAATTTTTTGAGAACTCACAGAAGTTATGTTGTTAATACGTTGCATTTAGATCAAGTCCATTCTACTTTTCTTACCATTGGAAAAGAGCATATCCCGATTGGTAAAAAATACAAAGAAGCAATTATAGACAAAGTAAGGATTCACTAAAAGATGATTTGAGAACAAAAAAAACCCTCTTTAGAACATTTTTCAAGATAAAAGCAAAAAAGGAAGTATGTTTGATTGAAATTTGAGAAACACCAACAACTAAAGGTATATTTTCTGGGGGGATAATAGAATTGAGGTTGTTAGTTTTTTAAAACTTCAAAAAAGGCTTTCTTTTAAGAAAGTCTTTTTTTATTGACATCACTTTTTTTTTACTTACAACTCTTTCTTTTTTATACAAAAGCATACGAATGCTTTTGGTATTGTTTCTATTTTGTACATTTACAATCCATGAAATTTACCTACAATTGTATTGTTATTGTCGCCAATTATATTCTGTCAATAATCGCTTTGTTCAACTCTAAAATAAGACTTTTTGTTGATGGGCGTAAAGAAACGTATCAAAAGTTGTCAATTTTAAAAGACAGCAAAAATATAGTTTGGTTTCATGCAGCCTCTTTGGGAGAGTTTGAACAAGGAAGACCTATTATAGAAACGATTAAGCAACAATATCCACAATATAAAATTTTATTGACTTTTTTTTCTCCTTCGGGATATGAAATACAAAAAGAGTATAAAACAGCAGATGTAATTTGTTATTTGCCGTTAGACTCAAAAAAAAATGTTACTAAATTTTTAGACGCTGTATCTATTAAAATGGCAATTTTTATTAAATATGAGTTCTGGCCAAATTTCTTATCAGAATTAGAAAAAAGAAATATTCCAACAATATTGGTTTCCGGAATCTTTAGAAAAGATCAATTCTTTTTTAAGAATTATGGTAATTGGATGCGTAAATCATTGAATGCTTTTGATCATTTTTTTGTGCAAGACAACAACTCAAAACAACTACTAAAAAGCATACAAATAGAAAACGCAACAATTAGTGGAGATACACGCTTTGATCGTGTCTATGAGATTTTACAACAAAACAACTCTATAGACGTTGTTTCAAAATTTAAAAACAATCAATATACCGTAGTTGCAGGAAGTACTTGGAAAGAAGATGAAGCTTTGTTGGTTTATTACATCAATAATGTAGCTACTGATAAAGAAAAATTTATCATTGCACCACATAATATCATTTCAAAAGACATTGAGCAATTAAAAAAAGCCATTCAGAAAAAAGTAATAATGTATTCAGAAATAGATGTTTCAACAACATTTGAAAATCAGCAGGTTTTTATTATTGATACCATTGGTATTTTAACAAAAATATATTCTTATGGAGATGCTGCTTATGTTGGTGGTGGATTTACAAAAAGTGGCGTACATAATGTGTTGGAACCAGCAACTTTTGGATTGCCAATAGTCATTGGACCTGTCTATAAAAAATATAAAGAAGTTGTAGATTTGGTTTCGTTAAGCGGGTGTAAAATATCTAAAAATCAAGAAGAATTTTCTGCTATTTTTAGGAAGTTGTATGCAAATAAAAGTTTTAGAACGGAAACGGGAAAAATTAGTCAAAAGTATATTGAAAATAATATCGGAGCTACGTCAATGATAATAAACTATATACAAAAATTTTTGTAAGAAAAACATGAATAAATTAACAGACAGTTTTGGACGACAAATAAATTACGTTCGGTTAGCAGTAACCGATCGTTGTAACTTGCGTTGCCAATATTGTATGCCAGCTCACGGAATCGAAATTGTGCCAAGACAAGAGTTGTTAACTTATAAAGAAATGTACCGAGTTATTCGTGTGCTTACAGAATTAGGTGTCAATAAAATTCGTTTAACTGGCGGAGAACCTTTTGTGCGAAAAGATTTTATTGGTTTTTTAGAAATGTTGTCGTTTAATGATTTGTTAGAAGACATCAATATTACTACAAATGGCGCGTTGATTTACAAGCATATTGAAACATTAGAAAAACTTGAAAAAGTAAAAAACATCAATTTAAGCATCGATAGTTTACAGGCTGATAAGTTTAACGAAATTACACGTAGAAATGCGTTTGATGCCGTTTTTAAAACGATGGAAGCGTTGGAAAAAAGCAGCATGAATTTAAAACTGAATGTTGTTGTGCAATCTGGAATTAATACGAATGAAATTACAGATTTTGTTCGGTTGACAAAAGAAAAAGATCTTGCCGTTCGCTTCATAGAAGAAATGCCGTTTAATGGAAAAGGACAACGTGAAATGCAAGAAGCATGGAATTACAATAAGATTTTAAATGAGATAAAATCTGAATTTGATGTTTCGGAAATTAAGTCTGAAAAATCATCTACATCGCGTAATTTTTCGATAGAAAACCACAAAGGTTATGTGGGAATTATTCCTGCTTTTACTAGAACTATTTGTGGAGATTGTAATCGAATTAGAATTACATCAACCGGTACATTTAAAAATTGTTTGTTTGATGACGGCGTTTTTGATTTGAGAGATTTTATTAGAAACGGCGCGTCTAATGACGATTTAAAAGAACTCTTTTTATCGTTGGTAAAAGAAAAACCAAAAAATGGCTTTATTGCAGAAGCAAACCGCACAAAAGGAAATGTTTCTGAAAGTATGAGCACAATTGGAGGTTAATTTAATGTAAAAGTGAATTAATAAAATAATGTAACAATGTCACCTCGAGCTCAGTCGAGAGGTCTTAATTAGTATGATTTCAGTAGAAGAAGCTTTACAAACAGTTTTAAATTCAGTGCAAGATTTTGGCATTGAAGAAATTCCGTTTATCAAATCTGTTGGTAGAATTTTAAAAGAAGACATAAAAGCCGATAGAGATTTTCCGCCATTTAATAGAGTTTCTATGGATGGGATTGCGATAGATTTTAAAGAATTTAGTTCTCGACTGCGCTCGAACAGACATTTGCAGTTTAAAATTGAAGGAATTCAAGCTGCAGGAAGCGAACAAATCACATTAGAAAATCCAGAAAATTGTATCGAAGTAATGACTGGCGCTGTATTGCCAAATAATTGTGATACAGTTATTAGATATGAAGATGTAGAAATTAAAAATGGAATTGCTACAATTACAATTGATGTAATTAATGATGGGCAAAACATTCATCAAAAAGGAAAAGATGGAAAAGTTGGAGATTTATTAATCCCACAAAACACCATCATTTCTGCTGCAGAAATTGGAGTTTTAGCAACAGTAGGAAAATCAACTGTTAAAGTTGCAAAGCAACCAAAAACACTAATTGTTTCTACCGGAGATGAATTGGTTGGCGTTGAAGAATTCCCTTTAGAACATCAAATAAGAAGAAGTAACGTATTTACCTTAGTTTCTTTATTAGAAAAACTACATATTCCTTCAGAAACGGCACATCTTACAGATGACAAACCAATGTTGAAAGAGAAAATAAAAGCCTATTTATCAGCCTATGATGTATTACTGTTTAGTGGAGCTGTAAGTAAAGGGAAATTTGATTTTTTACCCGAAGTTTTTGAAGAATTGGGTGTTGAAAAACTATTTCATAAAGTTGCTCAAAGACCAGGAAAACCTTTCTTTTACGGACGCGCAACATCTTTAAGTATTAAGAAAAATGATGTTTATAAAACCGCATTAAAACATACTGATATACGCACTGAGAATAAATACCAAAATAAGACAGTTATCTTTGGTTTTCCAGGAAATCCAATTTCTACATTTGTCAATTGTTTGGCGTATTTTTATCCTTGGTATTATAGATCTGTTGGTGTTGAGCAGCAAGAAGAAAATGCAATTTTATCCGAAGATGTTTCTTTTAAACCAAATCTTGCATACTTTTTACAAGTACAATTAAGTTATAGATTTGGACATTTAATTGCAACACCGATTAAAGGAAATGGTTCTGGAGATTTGGCAAGTTTGGTAAACACAGATGCTTTTATACAATTGCCAGCAGCACAAACAGAATTTAAAAAAGGAGAGGTTTTTAAGATAATTCGATATAGATAATTTTTTACACACAGAAATTAAAGTACTGTCAGTTCGAGTAAATTTTGAGGCACGAAAAATTTGTATCGAGAACATTTTTTTAATTAATATTACGACATAATATCAAAAACTTCTCGATACAATTTCTCAAAAAAGAGAAATCACTCGAAGTGACATTCGAGTAATTATTAAGCTTAAAACGAGTTGTTAGTTCGAGTGGATTTGTGAAGAATGAACAAATTTGTATCGAGAACAATTACTTAAGAAAAAATAAAATGAAAACTTACTATGTTTATATTCTAGAATGTTTAGATAAAACGTATTATACTGGATTTACTTCAAATTTAGAAAAGAGATTTGTTGAACATCAAGAAGGAAAACATATAGAAAGCTATACATATAAAAGAAGACCTTTAAAATTGGTTTTTTATGCTGAATTTACAGAAGCAGGGTTTGCAATTGATGTAGAAAAACAAATAAAAAAGTGGTCAAAAGCTAAAAAGGAAGCATTAATCAATGATGAATATGAAAAACTTCCTAATTTAGCAAAGAAGAAATTTAAATAGCTTCTCGATACAATTTTCTCATTAAAGCGAAAATCACTCGAAGTGACAATACGTGTTGTCAGTTCGAGTGAATTTGTGAGGAACGAACAAATTTGTATCGAGAACACTTAGAAAAAAATAAAACTTCTCGATACAAAATTCTTGAAAAAAGAATTTCACTCGAAGAGACAGCGTGTATTACCTGATTAAGAATATCTAAAAATGAGCAACTTTACACATTTAAATAAAAAGAATCAACCAAAAATGGTAAACGTTTCTGACAAGAAAATTACCAAAAGAACAGCTACTGCAAAAGCAAGTATGTTTTTAGGGACAGAAATTATTTCTCATTTTACGAATGATGAAATCATTACCAAAAAAGGGCCTGTTTTTCAAACGGCAATTATTGCAGGAATTCAGGCGGTTAAAAAAACGTCAGAATTAATTCCGATGTGTCACCCGTTATTAATTAACGGTGTAGATATTGATATCGAAATTGTGAATGATGAAAACATCGAAGTCTTTTGTACAGTTACTATTGAAGGAAAAACTGGTGTAGAAATGGAAGCTTTAACTGGAGCAAATATAGCTTGTTTAACGATTTATGACATGTGTAAAAGCATTTCACAAAAAATGGTAATTAAAGAAGTGAAACTAGTAGAAAAGACTGGCGGAAAATCGGATATTAAAAACTAAATGTCACCTCGAGCGGAGTCGAGAGGTTTTAAATAGTTCTCGACTCCGCTCGAGATGACAAATAAACATGGAAACACGTTCAGCATAAAATGAATAAACACCAAAAACATACAAATTTAACACGTAGAAAAAACGAAAATTTCGCACCCAATGAAATTTCTATTTTAGGAACTAAATGTGGAGTAATTGCAGAATTAGTGAAACAAGTTTCTAAGAAATTGTCAAATTATAAATTGGTATATTTTGACGCTTCACACGCAAAATCTCTCGACTCCGCTCGAGATGACAAAAATTTGTCAAAATATGTTTTTCATCATGAAGGAAATTTACAAATAACCACTTCTGGAAACATCAACAAATTTGCACAACGATTGCAATTTGCACAGTACGATTTTGTGTTTATTAACGGGAATCATTATGCGGGTTCAAAACAAATTATTTTTTTAGATCCAGAAAAAGAAGCATCGATTAACAAGCGAATTGATCAGATTTCTGATGTACAATTTTTTGTAAAAATGACAAATGTTATTGAACCATTTCAATCATTAAAAGATAAATTTTCGAACTGGAATGAAATTCCACAATATGAAATGATTGATGTGAAAAAAATCACAAATCATATTGCGAATATTGTTAAAGAAACAATTCCAACTATAAAAGGTTTGGTGTTGGTTGGTGGAAAAAGTACCCGAATGGGAAAAGATAAATCTCAATTAAATTATTTTGGAAAACCGCAAAAAGAAGTTGCAAAAGAATTGTTAGAAAACCATAATTTAGAAACATTTTATTCGGTAAAAGATTTCTCGACTTCGCTCGAAATGACATCAGAAATTAAAGACACATTTTTAAATTTAGGTCCGTTTGGCGGAATCTGTTCTGCATTTCAAAAAGACCCAAATACAGCTTGGTTGGTTTTGGCAACGGATGTTCCTTTTGTAAATGACGAGTTGATAAAACTATTATTAGAAAAAAGAAATCCATCAAAAGTTACCACAACAATTAAAGGAAAAGGAAAGGAATTTGTAGAACCATTAATTACCATTTACGAACCAAAAGCATATCCGATTTTATTGCAATATTTAGCACAAGGGTATTCGTGTCCTAGAAAAGTGCTCATCAATTCTGATGTTGAAATTGTAGAAGTTAATGATGATTTTATTAGAAACGTAAATACACCAGAAGAGTTTGAAAATGCTAAAAACGAGATAAATAATGATTAAAAGGTTCTCGATACAATTCCAATGAAAAATTGGAATCACTCGAACTGACAAACCTACTGTCACTTCGAGTGATTTTTGAAGAATGAAAAAATTGTATCGAGAAGTTAACAGTATAAAAATGAACAAAAATCAATTTTTTAAACGCCAAATCACTTTACCTGAAATAGGTGAAGTTGGACAGCAAAAACTACAGAACGCATCCGTTTTTGTAGTTGGCTGTGGAGGATTGGGAAGCCCGATTGCTGTACATTTAGCAACAAGCGGAATTGGCAAAATTCATTTGGTAGATTTTGATATTATTGACGTTTCAAATTTACATAGACAAGTTTTTTATGAATTAGATGATGTTGGAAAACCAAAAGCAGAAATTTTATCAAAATTTATTGAGAAAAGAACACCGTTTACTAAAGTTACTTTTAGCAATAATCCAGTAACAAAAGAGAATGTTTTTGAGTTGATAGAGAATGCAGACATTGTTGTTGATGGAACCGATTCTTTACCAACAAAATATTTGTTAAATGATGCATGTGTCATCAAAAATAAATCGTTGGTTTATGGTTCTTTGTATAAGTTTGATGGTTATGTTGCTAGTTTTAATATAGAACAAAAAGACGGAACCTATTCTGCTAACTTACGTGATGCTTTTCCGAAAATGGCAACTGATGTACCAAACTGTGAAGAAGCAGGAACGTTAAATTCGATCGTAAGTTTAATCGCTGCACAACAAGTAAATGAAGTGTTAAAATTGATTACTGGAATTGGAAAACCACTAATAAACAAATTATTGATTTATAATTCACTTCAGAATTCGCAATTAAAAATGAAACTAACTTCGTTAGATTCTTGTCATTCTGAGCGTCAGCGAAGAATCTCAGAAATTTTTAAAAATGAAACTTATTTTGATGCGAGTTGTGAAACACAAAATTCGGAATGGTTGATTTCTGCTCAAGATTTAAAAAATGAAATGTCTGGTCGAGCAGAGTCGAGACCTATTGTTATCTCTGTAACAGAAAATTTACAAACACCCTTTAAGGTTGATAAAGAGATTTCGTTAACAGACTTAAACAAAGCGTTTTTTAAACCAGAAAGTAATATGAAATATGTCTTTGTTTGTGAGCAAGGCATTAAAAGTTATACGGCAACTTCTCTTTTAAAACAACAATACCCAAATTCTAAAATTGTTAGCTTAACAGGAGGGATTTTTAAATTTTAAAGAGAATCCTTTCTGTTTTTTTTATACTAAGGATGTGCATTTACCCAAATTTCTCCATCAGAAAAATATTCTTTTTTCCAAATTGGAACTGTTTCTTTTAAGGTGTCAATTGCAAATTGACAGGCTTCAAAAGCAGCTTTTCTATGTTTTGAAGAAACTGTAATAATTACAGGAATAGCTCCAATTTGCAATATTCCTTCAGCATGATGAATGGCAATTTTATAAACATCAAAACTCTTTAAAACAAGCGCTGCAATTTTTGCCATTTCTTTTATGGCCATGGGTTTGTATGTAGAAAACTCTAGTTTTAAAACGTCTTTATTTTGAGTGCTATTTCTAACGGTTCCAATAAAGGCAGAAATTCCTCCACAAGAAGCGTCAGTTACAAAATCATAACAATCTTGTAACACAAGTTTTTCTGAAGTAATCTTAATGGATGTTTTATGCATAACTGTTGCAAAAATAGGAAATCAAAATGTATCTTTGCCTCGCAAATTTTAGAAGTTTATAAAATGAAAAATATATTTAGAATTATTAGTTTTTTAGAAGGTGTTTCTTATTTATTGCTGTTGTTTATTGCTACTCCAGTAAAATATTTTGGTGATGATGAAAGCTATGTAAAAATGCTTGGAATGCCTCACGGAATTCTTTTTATGATATATATTGTTTTAGCATTTATGTTAAAAGCTGATGAAAAATGGCACGGAAAAACTTTTGGAATTGTTTTAGTTGCTTCTATTTTACCTTTCGGCACTTTTTATGTAGATAGAAAATACTTGCAAAATTAACCACCACTTACTGGAGGAATTATTGCAATAACATCATTATGGGTGAGGAATATATTGTCTGAAGCATATTCTTCATTTACAGCAATTGCATATAAATTAATATTCTCTAAAACCGAATATTGTGCAAGTAATTGCTTTTTTAATTGTTGTACGGTACAATTATCATTAACTTCAATTTCTAAAGAAGAAGTTTGTAGTAAGTCTGTTACAATTCCAAAAAGAAGTAAGTTTAGTTTCATTTTAACAAATATATAGTTTATCAATTAAACAAACTCAATCCAACTACAAAACCATGCTGTTTTTGGTTGATACCACCTTTAGAGATTACATAATCTACTCTTAAAAAACGCCATTTTCCCCAACCAATATTATCTAACCCAAAAGAAGCTTCTGTGTAGGGTTTTCTATCCGCGGTAAACAATCCTTTTCCACCAACAACCACCTGAAAGTTCAATTTGTTTATTAGTGGAATCTTGTTCAAGATAAATCCATTGAAATTGTGTTCGGCATGAATTTCAGTAAACTTATCATTAGAACTAAAGCTATAATAATCTAGTAAATTAAAATGGTTTAGAGTTCCGTTAGAAGGTGAAATAGCCAATTTATTTCCGTTAAAATGTGCGTAATCTATAAATGAGATATTTTTCTTTTCAAGAAAAGCACCTGCTTTTAGGCTATATGAAAAATCTCCTAAATTCCCTAAAGAGAAGTCTTGATTTAACTGGGTAAAAAACAAATCTGAATTTTTTTGAGCATCGATTGCCCCAAACATTTTTCGATACCCAACATAAATAGAAGGATATTTTGGATTACTCACAGTCCATTTTCGATTAGGATAAGACAAGTATTTTTGACCAATCCGTATTCGTGCTCCAATATTGAAAGTAAATATGTTATGTGGCGTAAACGAAGATGTAAAACTCGATGGATTTTGCGGATCATTTGAAGTATACGCAACATTAGCAATGTTTTTTGCACTATAATAAGTTGTGTTTACAAGGGGTTTTCTATTAGCAAATTCTAAATTGGTATTAAGTTTTAAACCATTAAAAAGCTCTTTTGAAAAAGAAATATTGGCAAAAGTTTTTTCGTAAATTTTTAGATAATTTCTTTCAAAATAAACAGAACTAATTGTGTTCCAAAATTTTGAAATAGGGTTTTTTCCGTTAAACTGAGCGGTTGTAACACCTGCAGAAACTCGTAAAATGGGTCTGTTAATATTATCCCATTTGTAGGTAAAATGAGCTTTTGGTCGAAAACGCTTATCAGAAAAACCATAGTTAAAACCAAGACCGGTACTTAACCATTTACCTGTGTCGTTTAATGTTTTAAAATAATTAAGACCAATGGTTGAGTTCCATCCTTGAACCGTATTAAAATTTAAATTTTCGATGGGAGAATCTATGTTTAGAGACCATTTTTGGTATGAGTTTCGGAAAGTATACCCTGTAAGTGGCGTTAAAAAAGTAACTTTGTTTCTTTTAATATCAACAGAATCTAAATACTTCTTCGATTTTCGAACCACTTTTATACTGTCTTTTATTACATAATCAGTAACTTCTTCTTTGGTTAGTGGAACCGGGCGTAAATTATTCCAATAGGTAGAATCTTTTTTTGTTGCTTCATTAGCAAAAGACAGAATCTCCTTTCCAAAGGTGCTTTTGTCAAAACTAGGATCAAAGTTATAATTGCTATACGCAGAAGAAAAACGACCATTAATATTGAAACCAAAGAGTCCGATTTTAAAGTCGATAGTTTGAGAAATAACAATCCACGCATTGTTTTTTTCGACATGATTGTAGCTTTGTTTCAAGTGCAACACATCTACCATTGGTAAATTTACTTGTGCTCCAGTTACAGAAACATCAGAGCCATATAACGCCCAATCATCTTCTACAATGTACACAAAACCGTTAAAAACCTTATCGTTTTCTCGTTTTGGAAGTATTTTAATTTTATTAATAAGCTTCCCGTTTTTCTCATAAAAAGTACCAACAAGTTTAAAAGTATAGTAACCAAATGCATAGTTAGATAAAGGCGAAATAATATCGTTGCCTAATAAAACCTTATTTTTATAGAGATTAAAATCTACATCTTCAGCTCTGTTAAAACTCACGCCATTATCAGTACCACTTACTTTTGAGGCAATAATATGTTCTTTAAAATTATTGGGTTTTTGACGAGATATTGTTGATATGGTTTCTGATAAATAGATAATTCCGCTTCTAGTAGAATCCAGTCCTCCACCTAAATCTCCAAGATTACGCCCTAAAATTTTCTTTGGAGCATTTTTAATTTTATACAATCCTCTAGAATAAAAATTGGCAGTAAATCGTTTAATTTTAGCATCATTTTTTGCTTTATTCTTAATAACATTTCGAATGATTTCATTTGCTGGATTTTCTTTACTGTTGATGGTAACTTCATCTAAAACAATTTCAACTTCAGTAAGTTTTACATTTAGTTTATAAGGAAAAGAAGTGATAGAAACGTTCTTTTTTAATGTTTTAAATCCTAAAAACTGAAACACAATGGTTTGAGCACCTGTTTTTTTTAAAGCAAGTTCATATTCACCATTCTCGTTTGTTGTTGTTCCTGTAATTGTGCTTTCTAGATAAATACTAACAGAAGACAAAGGTTCACCTTCGGTATCAGTAACAACGCCTTTTACTTGTGCAAAAAAGATTGAAGAAACGGAAAATAATAATAGTGTGATGAGTTTTTTCATAAAGCAGGTTTAGTGATTTTAAAGCAAACATAAATCATGTCTTTTTTAAAATCTCTCTATATTTTGTTAAAGTAGGTATAATAATTTCTTAAAACGAGTTTTTCAGCATCTATTAGACGCTCTAAAACAATAATTAGTTACCTAATTTTTATGATGTTCTGTAAAGCATAAACATAAAAAAAGTTCTTTATAAGAACTTTTTAAAAACAAAACCCATTCTAAAAAAGAGTATATTTGTAGGCTTATATTAAACAGAAAAACAATGAGTGATTCTAGAAAAAGGCGAGAAGCTTTATTATACCACGCAAAACCAAAACCAGGAAAAATAGAGGTGGTACCTACCAAAAAATACGCAACGCAACACGATTTGTCTTTAGCGTATTCTCCGGGAGTTGCAGAACCTTGTTTAGAAATAGCAAAAGATAAAAAGAACGTTTATAAATATACTGCAAAAGGAAATTTAGTAGCAGTTATTTCTAACGGGACTGCTGTATTAGGTCTTGGGAATATTGGTCCAGAGGCATCTAAACCTGTAATGGAAGGAAAAGGATTGCTCTTTAAAATATTTGCTGATATTGATGTGTTTGATATTGAAGTAGACGCAACAGATGTGGATAAATTTGTAGAAACAGTAAAGGCAATTGCACCGACTTTTGGAGGGATTAACCTTGAAGACATTAAGGCTCCTGAAGCTTTTGAGATTGAACGGAGATTGAAAGACGAGCTTGATATTCCTGTAATGCATGATGATCAACATGGAACCGCAATTATATCGTCAGCAGCTTTAATAAATGCGGTAGAAATCACAGAAAAAGATATTTCTAAGGTTCAAGTTGTTGTAAATGGAGCGGGAGCAGCAGCAATTTCTTGTACAAGATTGTATTTAAAGTTAGGAGTGTTAAGAGAGAATGTTGTGATGTGTGATAGCAAAGGTGTTATCAGAAAGGGCAGAAAATCCTTAGCTAAAGAAAAAGAAGAATTTGCTACGAGTAAAGAGTTAAACACATTAGATGAAGCTATGCATAATGCAGATGTTTTTATAGGCTTGTCTAAAGGGAATGTTGTTAGCCCAGAGATGTTATTGTCAATGGCAAAAGACCCAATTGTGTTTGCAATGGCAAATCCAACCCCAGAAATAGATTACGATTTAGCAATAAAAACACGCGATGATATTATTATGGCAACTGGGAGATCAGATCATCCAAATCAAGTAAATAATGTACTCGGATTTCCATTTATTTTCAGAGGAGCTTTAGACGTAAGAGCTACAAAAATTAATGAAGAAATGAAAATGGCAGCAGTTTTGGCATTAGCAGATCTAGCTAAAAAAACGGTTCCAGAGCAAGTTAATATTGTGTATGATGAGATTAGTTTGTCTTTTGGGAGAGAATACATCATCCCAAAACCTTTTGATCCAAGATTGATTTATGAAATTCCACCAGCAATAGCAAAAGCAGCGATGAAATCTGGAGTAGCACAAGAGCCAATTTCAGATTGGGAAGCATATCAATCAGAGTTAATGGATCGTTCAGGGTCTGGAAGCAAAGAAGTTAGAATGTTGCACAATAGAGCAAAGAACAATCCCAAAAGTATTGTATTTGCAGAAGCAGATCATTTAGATGTGATAAAAGCAGCACAGCGTGTTTATGACGAACGAATTGGAAAGCCCATTTTATTAGGAAGAAGAGATGTTATTTTAGAACTAAAAGAAGAAATTGGCTTTGATGCAGATGTGCCAATTATAGATCCAAAAACAGACGAAGAGAGAGAACGAAGAGAACGTTTTGGAAAAGCGTATTGGCAATCTCGTCAGCGAAAAGGAGTTACTTTATTGGAGGCTAAAAAAATGATGCGAGAACGTAATTATTTTGCAGCAATGATGGTTAATGTAGGTGATGCAGATACTTTAATTACTGGGTATTCTAGGCCGTATTCTTCTGTTGTAAAGCCAATGTTAGAACTCATTGAAAAAGACAAAGGTGTAACTAGAGTTGCAGCAACTAATTTAATGTTGACTAAAAAAGGGCCTATTTTTTTAGCAGACACAACTATTAATGTTAATCCGACAGCAAAAGATTTGGCTAAAATTTCTCATATGACTTATTCGTTAGCAAGAATGTTTGGGATGAAACCAAATATTGCGATGTTGTCTTTTTCTAATTTTGGATCTTCAAAATCAGAAAGTGCTACTAAGATTAGAGAAGCTGTTGCTTACATTCATAGGCATTTTCCTCACGTTGTAATTGATGGTGAGTTACAGGCAGATTTTGCTTTGAATAGAGAAATGTTGGCAAAAGAATTTCCGTTTTCTAAACTCAATGGCAAAAAAGTAAATGTACTTATTTTTCCTAATTTAGATGCAGCAAACATTACATATAAACTGATGAAACAAGTAGACGGAGCTGAATCTATAGGGCCGATATTATTAGGATTAAAACGACCTGTTCATATTCTACAGTTTGGGTCAAGTGTAGATGAAATGGTAAATATGGCAGCGGTTGCTGTAATTGATGCACAACAAAAAGAGAAAAACCTCTAAAAAATCTGTATTATTGCTTAAAACTTTTAAATGATAACACAAATTAAGGGCAGGTTGGTAGAAAAAACACCAACATATGTTGTTATAGATTGTGGTGGTGTAGGGTATTTATTACATATTTCTTTAAATACATTTTCTACGATTCCAGATAGTGAAGCTATTTTGCTATACACACATCTTTCTATAAAAGAAGATTCAAACACTTTATACGGATTTATAGATAAAACAGAGCGGGAAATTTTTAGATTACTTATTTCTGTTTCTGGTGTAGGACCAAGTATTGCTAGGACAATGCTTTCCTCTATGGAGTCAGAAGAAATACAACAAGCTATTATTTCAGAAAACATTGCATTAATTCAGTCTGTTAAAGGAATTGGCGCAAAAACGGCACAAAGAGTTATCATCGATTTGAAAGATAAGATTTTAAAAACTTTTGATCTTGAGGCAATTTCTGTTGTGCAAAACAATACTAACAAAGAAGAGGCGTTATCTGCTTTAGAAGTCTTAGGATTTAATAGAAAACAATCTGACAGAGTGCTTACTACTATTTTACAAGAAAACAAAGAGGCTTCTGTAGAGTTTTTAATTAAGAAAGCATTGAAAAGTTTATAAACGAATTGAAAAAGGAATATTCTCATATATTGGTGTTTTTTGTTGTTTTTATGACAACTATTTCCTTTTCTCAAACAAACGGTGTTTCGAAAGACTCGGTAAAAGCTGTTAAAAAAACAGATTCAATTCCAACATTACTTTACAACTTTAAATACAACCAAAGAGGAAGTCTTTTTTTAAACAATCCATCAAAATATTCAGTTATTTTTGATAAAAAGCTAAATAAATATATTGTCGTTGAAAAAATTGGAGATTTCAAAATAGGAACGCCTATTTTTATGACACCTAAAGAATATGCAGCGTATCGATTAAAAAACGATATGAGTGATTATTTTAGAAGTAAAATTACCGCACTAAATAGTAAGAAAAAAGGAAGTAAAGAAGCACAAAAAAACTTACTACCCAAGTACTATGTGAATTCTAAATTTTTCGAATCAATTTTTGGAGGCAATACGGTCGAGGTAATTCCAACAGGTAATTTAAATATAAAATTTGGCGGAATTTATCAAAATGTAGACAATCCACAGATATCAGAAAACAATAGAAGTAGTTTTACTTTTGATTTTGATCAGCAAATTAGTGTAAGTCTTTTAGCAAAAATTGGAAAGCGTTTAAAAGTAACCGCAAATTACGATACGCAATCTACGTTCGATTTTCAGAACCTTATCAAATTAGAATACTCGCCAACAGAAGACGATATTATTAGAAAGATAGATGCAGGAAATGTTTCTATGCCCGTTAAAAATTCATTGATCAATGGCGCACAAAGTTTGTTTGGTGTAAAAACCGAGTTACAATTTGGGAAAACAAATGTTACAGCAGTGTTTTCTCAGCAAAACTCTGAAAGTAAAAATGTCGTTGCAGAAGCAGGAGCGTCTATTAATCCTTTTGAATTAAGAGCTACAGACTATGATGATGATCGCCATTTTTTCTTGTCGCAATATTTTAGAGAGAATTATAAGAATTCGCTTAAAAACTATCCCTTAATTAGTAGTTCAATTAACATTACAAGAGTTGAGGTTTGGGTTACTAATAGAAACACAACAACAGAAAATTTTAGAAGCATTATAGCTTTTGCAGATATTGGAGAAACCAATGCCGAAAATGTTAATGCTCAGAAAAATTTAGTAAATATTACAGGAGAAGTTCAGCCAACGTCACCTCCTCAAGTATTAGGGAAAAACATTCCTTCTAATGAATCAAACAATATATCGACACTATTATTGCCTACTGGCGGCATAAGAAATGTAGCAACTGTGGGTGCAGCATTAACTCCATTTAACATGAAGGAAGGCACAGATTATTCGATATTACAAAATGCTAGAAAATTAACTCAAAATGAGTATACGCTTAATCCTCAGTTGGGATTTCTTTCCTTGAATAGAAAATTATCTGATGGAGAAGTCTTGGCGATTGCTTATGAATATACTGTTATTGGGAGTTCTCAAACCTCCTTTAAAGTAGGAGAGTTTTCTAATGATGGAATTGTAGCACCATCAAATTTAGCAGTAAAATTGTTGCGGAGTGAAATTATTACAACAAAAAGAACTGTTGTAGGAACAATAGAACAGTTTCCTACTTGGAGACTGATGATGAAGAATGTGTATGCATTAGGAGTTTTTCCTTTAGAACAAGATGGTTTTCGGTTTGAAGTTTTATATAGAGATGATAAAACAGGAATTCCTTCAAATACTTTGCAAAACGCAACCACACCAGGAATTTCAAACAAAACATTATTAAGTGTTTTAAACTTAGATAAATTAGATCAAAGTTTTTTTGCCGTTCCAAATGGTGATGGATTTTTTGATTATGTAGAAAAAGTTACTGTAAACTCAGAGAAAGGATATGTTATTTTTCCAGAATCAGAACCTTTTGGAGAAGATTTGTCTAATTCTTTAACAAACGCTTCAGACAAAACTGCTTACGTATTTGAAGAATTGTATTTAAATACAAAATCACAAGCCAAAAACAATTATCAGAACAAAGACAAGTTCTTGTTAAAAGGATACGCAAAATCTGAAAACAGTGGAGGAATTTCTTTAGGAGCTTCTATTGTTCCAAGAGGATCGGTTAGAGTAACAGCCGGTGGAAGACAATTGGTAGAAGGAGTAGATTTTGTGGTAGATTATAATTTTGGAAAAGTACAAATTATAGATCCAGGATTACAAGCATCTGGAGTTCCAATAAATGTTTCTACAGAAAACAATGCTGTATTTAATCAGCAGCGAAAAACGTTTATGGGAGTTGAAGTTGAACATCGTTTTTCTGATCAGTTTGTTTTAGGAGGAACTATTTTAAATGTCAACGAAAAACCAATCACGCAAAAAGTAAACTTTGGTCAAGAACCTATCAATAATACTATTTTTGGAATCAATGTAGATTATGCTACTGAGGTTCCAATATTTACAAAATGGGCAAACAAACTACCTTTTGTAGATACGGATGTGCCTTCAAATTTATCTGTACGTGCAGATTTTGCGTATTTATTGCCAGGAACTCCAAGCGGAATTGATGTAAACGGACAAGCAGCTTCATATATAGATGATTTTGAAGCGTCACAAATTCCGATAGATTTATTATCTCCATTAAACTGGTTTACAGCTAGTACACCTAAATATTTTTCTGGATTTAATGGACAAAGTACCAACTTAGATTATAATTTTGGGAGAGCAAAATTAGCTTGGTATTCTATAGATCAATTATTTTATGGCAATGGAGAAAAGCCTTCAAATATTGACAATGTAGAATTGTCTAGAGCAGAAGTGCGACAAATTGGGTTTGCAGAATTGTTTCCAAATACAGATTTAGATATTACGCAAAACAGGCTCGTTAGAACATTAGATTTAGCGTATTTTCCATCAGAAAGAGGAACGTATAATTTTGATACATCACCAGGAACGGGTCCTACTACTTTAAACAATCCAGAAGCGAGGTGGGCAGGAATTATGCGTCCATTAACAACAAATAATTTTGATCAGGCAAACGTAGAATACATTCAATTTTGGATTAAAGATCCGTATGAAGATTATTCAATAACTAATGCTGAAGGATTGCCAACAGGAATAGATCCAACAAGTATATCAAATCAAGTTGGAGAACTGTATTTTAATTTAGGGAATATTTCTGAAGATATTTTAAAAGACAATCAAAAAACCTATGAAAACGGATTTTTTTCTGATGGATCGAACAGAAATACAACACCAACACTTTGGGGAAATGTTCCAACCAATCAATCTATTTTATATGCTTTTGATGTTGATGATGCCGCTAGAACGAATCAAGATATTGGATTTGATGGATTAAAAAATAGTGATGAATCTGCTTTTTTTGCAAGTAAAGGAGTAGATGTTTCAAAATTAGATCCGAATGATATCTCTTCGGATAATTTTAAATATTTTAGAAGTACAGATTTCGACAATTCAAATGCCTCTATTTTAACAAGATATAAAAGGTTTAATAATACCGAAGGCAATTCTCCGACAGCAAATCAATCTTTAGAAGCGTATCCCACTTCTTCTTCAACATATCCAGATGTAGAAGATATTAATAAAGATCAAACAATGAATACTGTAGAAAGTTACTTTGAATATAAGGTGTCTTTGAACAAGTCTGATTTGAATAAAGGGATAAATAATATTGTAGATGAAAAAACAACATCGGTAACACTTGTTGATGGAAGTATAAAAAAGACAAAATGGTATCAGTTTAGAATTCCAGTAAGAAGTGGAATTCCAGTTAATGGAATTTCAGATTTTAACAGCATTCGGTTTATTAGAATGTTTGTAACGAAATTTAAAATGCCCGTTGTATTACGGTTTGGTCAATTAGAATTGGTACGAGGAGATTACAGACGCTATACAAAAACGTTAGATCCAACAATTAGTCCTTCACAAGAACTTACAAACTCTCAGTTAAATGACTTTGAAGTTGGCGTGGTAAATATCGAACAAAATGAAGCTCGATATGTATTGCCTCCTGGAATTGTGAGGGAACAATTACAAGGAACTGCTACTATTCAACAACAAAATGAGCAATCGGTTTCTGTTAAAATAAAAGATTTAAAAGAAAACGAAACCCGTGCTATTTATAAAAACGTACGTGTAGATTTACGTATGTATAAACAATTAAAAATGTTTATACATGCAGAGTCAACATTAACAGGAAGTGTTGCTAATGATGATTTGGTTGCGATTGTTAGATTAGGAACAGATTTAGATGATAATTTTTATCAGATAGAAATTCCATTAAAAGTTTCTCCGAACGGTAGCATAGACCCTTTTAGTGTTTGGCCAGAAGTCAATAACTTAGATGTTGTTTTAGAAAGTTTAGGGAAATTGAAACTAAAAAGAGATGCAGAAATACCTAATTCTGGAGGTGCAATTACGGTGAATAAACTATATCCTTTCCCATCTACATTAGATCCAAAAGAATTAATAATTAGAGTAAAAGGAAGTCCAACATTAGGTTCGGTTAGAACATTAATGTTAGGAATTAAGAATACTTCTGCGATTCCAAAAAGTGCAGAGATTTGGTTTAATGAATTGCGATCTTCAGGATTTGATAACGATGGTGGTTGGGCTGCAGTTTTAAGTGCGGATGTTAATTTTGCTGATATTGCCGATGTTTCTGTAACAGGAAGAATGCAAACTATTGGTTTTGGAAATGTAGAAGACAGAGTAAATCAAAGAGGTATTGAAGAGATTAAACAATACGATGTATCTACGAATATAAATTTAGGAAAGATGATTCCTAAAAAATGGGAAATTCAATTACCGATGAGCTACAGTTATGGAGAAGAGTTTAGAGACCCAAAGTACGATCCACAATATCAAGATGTGAAATTTGCAGACGCAAAAACCTCAAATCCGAATAGTAAAAACTCACAAGATTATACACGTAGGAAAAGCATTAGTTTTATCAACGTTAAGAAGAATCGAAACCCAGATTCAAAGAAGAAACCTAAAATTTATGATGTCGAAAACCTTTCCGTTTCATACTCTTTTGCAGAAGAATTTCATAAGGATTATAATATTGAGAATTTTTTGAATCAAAACGTAACTGCTTCTGCAAGTTATAATTTTACATTTCAACCAAAATTTATTGAACCATTTAAAAAGTCGAGTTTTTTCACAAAAAGTAGCTATTGGCAACTTGTTAGAGATATTAATATCAACCTGTTTCCAAAAAATATAGGAATTAATTCTAGGATTACGAGAAATTATAATCAGCAGAAATCAAGAAATTTAATAGAAGGTTTAACAGCACAACCAACATTAACACAACGTAGGTTTTTGTTTGATTGGGATTATACTATTGGGTTTGACTTAACAAAATCATTTAAGTTAAATTTTAACGCTACCAATAGTTATTTATTTGATAATTTTGGCAGCTCTGAAGAAGTTGGAATTTTTGATCAATTTTTTAACCCTGGAAGACCAGATCATTATAGTCAAAAGTTAAATGCAACCTATAAATTACCGATTAATAAAATTCCGTTTTTAAGTTTTGTGAATGCTGATTATGCATATACAGCAAATTTTGACTGGCAAGCAGCCTCTCAATCTTATGTAGATAAAGTAGGGAATTTACTTCAGAATTCAAATACGCATAATTTAAACACCACTTTTAGTTTTGCAAGGCTGTATAAAGAAACAGGATTTAAGAATTTGTTTATTAAAAACAAAACTACTGCTAAAAATTTTCCAGGAAGACCCAACTTGCCAACAGTTGGAAAAATAAAACCAGTTAAGGGAAAACAATCTACAGGTCAAAAAATTCTTTTAGGAGTTTATGACTTGCTTACAGCTGTAAAAACAGCGAAGTTTAGTTATGCAGAAAATAACGGAACTTTATTGCCGGGTTATAAAGGAGAATCAGGATTTTTAGGTAGAGATAATCTAAATGGTGGTTTTGCCCCAACGTTAGGTTTTGTGTTTGGAAGCCAGATAGATATTAGAAATAAAGCCTTTGAAAATGGCTGGCTAGTTTCAAGACCTACAGGATCTGAATATTTTAACAGAACGTTTAGTAGAACACGTTATAACAAATTAAATTATACAGTAACCTTAAAGCCTTTTAAAGATTTAAGTATTGAGTTGCAAGGAAATAGAATTCAAACAAGAAACATTTCTCAACAGTTAGATATAGAAAACGGTGTTTTAAATACAAATACCCCGATTACAGAATTTGGAAATTTCAGCATGAGTTATTCTATGTTTTCTACAGCATTTAAGAATAGTGATGAGTTGTTTCAGAATTTTCGTGCAAACAGAGCAGTACTTTCCCAGAGATTATCAACAGAATCAGGATTGCCAATAAGTGGATATAAAGAATCTGGACAACAAGTATTGTTACCAGCATTTTTAGCTGCTTATTCTGGAGATGATGCAAATAATTCTGATTTAGGGATATTTAAAAATGTACCAATTCCGAGTTGGACACTTCGTTATAATGGGTTTATGAAACTAGATTGGTTTAAAGATAACTTTAGAAGCTTTACCGTTTCTAACGGATATAGATCGTCCTATACCATTTCTAATTTTACAAACAATTTACAATACAATGCTGCAGATCCATCAAAAACAAATGCCTCTGGAAATTACCAATCAGAATTATTAATTTCAGCAGTAAGTTTAATTGATGAATTTTCTCCATTAATAAAAGTTGAGATGAAAATGAAAAATTCATTTTCATTTAAAGGAGAAATAAGAAAAGATAGAACACTAACACTAAACCTTAACAACAGTACATTAACTGATATTAAAGGGGTAGAATATGTTTTCGGAATAGGATATAGAGTTAAAAATGTGGCTTTTAATACTAAAATTACAGGAAAAAAACAGAAATTAAAAGGAGATATAAATATAAGAGCAGACTTGTCTTTAAGAGATAATTTGACATTAATTAGATCTGTAGACATAGAAAATAATCAAATTAGTGGTGGACAAACACTATTATCTCTTAAATTAGCAGCAGATTATAAGTTAAACAGAAACTTAACAGCTTCTTTTTATTACAATCATAATACGTCTCGTTATGCAATATCAACTACATTTCCGAGACAGTCAATTAATACAGGAATTAATATTATTTACAATTTAGGAAATTAATACAATAAAGATAAATTAGATTACCATGAATATTCCATCAGAATTAAAGTACACAAAAGATCACGAATGGATCAGAATTGAAGAAGAAGTTGCAACCATCGGCATTACTCATTTTGCGCAAAGTGAATTAGGAGATATTGTTTATATAGATGTAGACACATTAGACGAACATGTTGATAAAGATGAAGTTTTTGGCTCTGTAGAAGCAGTAAAAACTGTATCGGATTTATTTATGCCATTAAGCGGAGAAGTTTCTGAGTTTAATGAAAAATTAGAAGATGAGCCAGAAATAGTAAACAAAGATCCATACGGTGAAGGTTGGATGGTAAAAGTAACAATATCTAACGTTTCAGAAATTGAAGATTTATTAGATGCAGATGCCTATCAAAACCTTATTAAAGGATAAAATTATTTACATCGCAATTGGTGTTACTTTCTTAATTGGTTTTTTAAGCTTGATAAAAATACAAACAACCATTGTTAAAGGAGTTACTCATTTAGATAAATTAGAACACGCTTTTGCATACTTTGTTTTAACAATAAGTTGGCTATTAGCAATTAAAGAAACAACACAAAAAGTACGGTTAAAATATGTTGTGGCTTCTGCATGTCTTTTTTATGGTATGATTATTGAAGTTTTACAAGCGATTCTTACAACGTATAGAACGGCTAGCTTTTTAGACATTCTTGCGAATTTTGTTGGAATTATTACAGCATTGTTACTTTTTGAATCAGTTTACAAAAAAATTAATGCTATTTAACAGTAAGACTTGCATAAGTCGTAAGAATTTAATTAAATTAGCGAACTATTAAAAACCTTTTAGGATGGAAGTTAAAAAAAATCCCAAATCAAATTTAGAAAATTACTCGAAGTTGTTTATTCAACTCGGTTTGGTTTTATCTTTATTTGTAGTATATGTGTCTATGGAAAATAAAACCTACGACAGAAATATTGATACTTTTGGTGACGCAAATATGCAAAACGAGGAAGATGAAGAAACGATTATTACAGAGCGTATAGAGCCAGTTAAACCAAAGGCTCCACCGCCACCAGCTCCAGAAATTATTGAAGTTGTTGAAGATGAAAAAGATGTAGAAGAAACAGTTATAGAAACAACAGAAACAGATGAAACGGAAGCTATTGAAGAAATTATAGAAGTAGAAGAAGAAGATACTGTTTTAGAAGATGTGCCTTTTGCAATTATAGAAGAAGTGCCTATTTTTCCAGGATGTAAAGGCACAAGAAAACAAAAAGTAGATTGTTTAAATTCAAAAATAAAGAAGCATGTTGTAAGAAAGTTTAATGCTGATTTAGCTGGTGATTTAGGATTGTCTCCAGGAAAGAAGAAAATTTGGGTAGTCTTTAGAATTGATCCAAAAGGAAATATTACGGAAATAAACGCTAGAGCGCCGCACCCTAGATTAAAAAAGGAAGCGATTAGAGTAACAAAAACGTTGCCTAAAATGATTCCTGGAAAACAAAGAGGTGTTCCCGTAGGAATGAAATACACACTACCTATTTCTTTTAATGTAGAGTAGCTAGATGATAACAATTATAAAAAAGGTGCAACTGATTAAGTTGCACCTTTTTTATTGATATATGTTTTTTGAATTGTAGAAATGTAAAAAGACAGGTAAAAACTCTGCACCCAAGATTTTCTCCTAAAATGAAATAAAAAATCCAAAGAATTTTAAATTCATTTAGTCAATTACCTTTTATGTAAACTAGTTTTATATAAGTGCAATCAATTTAGTATTTTTGTTTTATAAAAAATTATATAATGGAAACATATTTTGCGCATAAATCGGCAGTCATTGATGATGATTGTGAAATAGGAAATGGCACTAAAATATGGCACTTTAGTCATATAATGCCAAATTGTAACATTGGAAATAATTGTAATATTGGACAAAATGTAGTTGTTTCTCCTGAAGTAGTGTTGGGAAACAATGTAAAAGTTCAAAACAATGTTTCTATTTACACTGGTGTTATTTGTGAGGATGATGTTTTTTTAGGACCATCAATGGTTTTTACAAATGTGATAAATCCGAGAAGCGCCATAAAAAGAAGAAACGAATACTTAAAGACAGTTGTTAAAAAAGGGGCAAGCATTGGTGCAAACGCAACAATTGTTTGTGGTAATGATATCGGAGAATACGCTTTTATTGGAGCTGGCGCAGTTGTTGTTAAAGAAGTGCTGCCTTTTGCTTTAGTTGTAGGGAATCCTTCTAAACAAATAGGATGGATTAGTGAGTATGGACATCGTTTAAATTTTGATAAAAATGGCGAAAGCACCTGTCCTGAAAGTAATGAAAAATACAAATTAGAAAAAAATCACGTTGTTAAAATGTAATATTTAAGATGAAAAAACGAGTCTTTCTTATTGCTATTATTTTTCCGTTATCGCTGTATAGCCAAGTAGAAAAATATCCTATTTATACAGAATGTATTGATGTAAAAAGACAATTTACAGAAAAGTGTTTCTACGAACAAACTAAAAAAATATTCTTTAGAGAATTTAATTCATCAATTTTAAAAAAAGAAAACTCACCCAAAGCGATCAATGTTACTTTTTTAACCACAAATTCAGGAGTTTTTAAGGTAATTTATATGAATTCTTCTCAAGAAGAATTAAAAAATGAAGTCGCAAGAGTTTTTGACACCTTTCCGAAAGTAACTCCGGCAATGCTTAACGAATATGCTGTAGAAATGCGATTTGTTATAACCATACCTAATAAAAAAAATGTTCGAAAAATCAAATTACAAAGAGCTTTCAAGTCGATAGCTAAAAACAAAAGTATTACATCTAAATATAAGAGACATAGTAGTCAGTTAAATATTCCGTTTGTTTATCAACGATATATACCGTATGAATTTTCCATGCACAAAGCTGAAAATACACACACAGCGGTTAAGCCTTATATTTATAGTAGTGTTAATACTTATATGAATTTGGATAAAGAAAAAGAACAATTTTTAAAACCAAATCTAAAATCAAGAGTTGCTAAAAAGCTTTGGAATGAACATTTGTTAGAAGTGAACGGAGAAGGGTATTGGTTTAATTTAAATTTTTTAACAGATGTGCAATTAGGAAAAGACAATTCGAAAAATTCTTTTACTTACAATAGTACTTTTGGAGTGAATATTCATGGAGGATTTGGAGATAAGTTTTCTTTTTCGGCAACAATTTTAGAAGGAAGAGGAAGGTTTTCAGAATATATAAGTAATTTTATAGAAAACCCGTCCAACACTTTTAAACCCGCTTTTTCTGCGGGATTAGTTCCGGGAAGAGGAAAAACAGAAGGACTTGGAGGTAGCGCTTTTTATTACCCAGTAACTGAGGGATATTTTTCCTATACACCAAATAAATTTTTGCAATTTCAACTTGGAAATGGTAAAAATTTTATTGGAGATGGGTATCGATCATTATTGCTTTCTGATGTGTCATCACCAATGCCATTTTTAAAGTTAACAGCAACGTTTGGAAAGCTTAAATATTCGAGTATTTGGTTGTGGGGAACAGACGTTAGACAACCAGTAGTTATGGATAATACACATGCAAGAAAATATATTGCGTTGCACTATTTAAGTATTAATATTAATAGAAAATTAAACATTGGACTTTTTGAGTCAGCCGTTTCTAAAGGAGATGAAGGATTTGATATGGGCTTTTTAAATCCGTTAATTTTTTACAGAACTATAGAATTTGGTAGAGGAGAAGACGCAGGAAATACAATGTTAGGATTGACTGTAAAATATAAAGTAAAGAAAAACCTTTTGTTGTACTCTCAAGTTGTTGTTGATGAGTTTTTCTTTGGACGATTTAATGATTTAGGATTTTGGGCAAACAAATTTGGAGTTCAGTTTGGAGCTAAATATTTTAATGCTTTTAAAATAAAAAACTTGTTTTTACAAGGGGAGTTTAATATGGTTAGACCCTATACTTTTTCACATAAAGATCCAGTGTTAAATTATGCAAATTATAGTCAGCCATTAGCACATGCTTGGGGAGCTAACTTTTGGGAAACAGTTGGGATTATCAATTATAAGTTTAAAAGGTGGACCGGAACTGCTAAATTCACACTCGGAGAAAAAGGGTTTGATAAAGAGGCTACGATTAGTTATGGAGGCGATATTTATAAATCATATGAAATTAGAAGAGGAGATGAAAATAATGAATTAGCACAAGGTAATAAAGCGGCAATTTTTTTGATGGATCTACAGGCGAGATATTTATTGAACCCTTCTAGCAACTTAAGTTTGTTTGGGGGGGTTATTGTTAGAAAATTTTCTCCAGAAACCGCAACAGCAGTATTTAAAAAATCAAATCAAATTTGGTTTACAATCGGAATTAAAGCAGATTTATTTAACTGGTATTTTGATTTTTAAAAAAATAATTGAAAAAGAAGTAAAAAATTTTTATCTATACAAAAAAAGTGTATATTTGTTTAGTGGTGTAAAAACCACTTTCTTTTTCATAGCAATTTTCCCGCTCAATTTATTGAGTGGGTTTTTTTATGTTTTAACTTTTAAGGCGTAAAAAAACCCTTAACATTAATGTTAAGGGTTTAGTACTCGAGATGGGACTTGAACCCATACGGACCTTACAGTCCACTGGATTTTAAGTCCAGCGTGTCTACCAATTCCACCACTCGAGCTTGGTATTGTTATAATGAATAGAGCGAAAGACGGGATTTGAACCCGCGACCCCCACCTTGGCAAGGTGATGCTCTACCCCTGAGCTACTTTCGCGCAGTATGTTTTTTAGAACTTACATTTCTTTCAATGCGGGTGCAAAGTTAAACCAAATATGGAAATAACAAAGTTTTTTTTAAAAAAGTTTATCTTGATAAAAACTCGTTTTTATCAGTTAAAAAAAGTAGGAATTGGATAATAATAAAATATCTTTGCAGTAAACACGAATGCTAAAAATGAATTCTATACCATCTGTAGAAAAAAGGGTCACATTAAAAAGTCTTGTGTCAGATTTTAAGCAACTTACAAAAGTAGGGCTATCATTGAGTGTGGTGTTTTCTGCTGTTGCTGGGTATTTGTTAGCCGCAGAGAAAATAGATGGCGTAACAATAATTATGCTGGCTGTTGGAGGATATTTAATGGTTGGCGCATCTAATGCATTTAATCAAATAATAGAGAAAGACACAGATGCTTTGATGAAAAGGACAATGAATCGTCCTTTACCAACAAACCGAATGAAGGTTTCTACTGCTTTATTTATAGCAATAGTTTTTACAATAGTTGGAATCGCAATTTTGTATAATATTAATGCTAAAAGCGCATTGTTTGGTGCCATATCTATATTTTTATATACAAGTATTTACACACCGTTAAAATCTGTAACCCCTTTGGCGGTTTTTGTCGGAGCATTTCCGGGAGCGATACCGTTTATGCTAGGATGGGTTGCAGCGACAAATCATTTTGGAATTGAAGCAGGTTTTTTGTTTTTAATTCAATTTTTTTGGCAGTTCCCTCATTTTTGGGCAATAGGATGGTTGCAATATGAAGAGTATAAAAAGGCAGGGTTTTATATGTTGCCCATGAATAAAAAAAATAAAGGAACCGTAAATCAAATTATATTTTATACTGTAATTATGATTTTAGTTTCGATTGCACCTGTATTAAAAGTAACAGGAAACTTTTACATTTACCCATTAACAGCAGTTCTCATAGCACTTATTGGAAGTGTTATGTTATATTACGGAATCAGATTACACAAAACAGCATCAAACGTCGAAGCAAAAAAATTAATGCTGGCAAGTGTATTGTATATTACAGTAGTACAAATTATTTATGTAGTCGATAAATTTTTACATTAAAAAGATGAATCAAGAAAATTTAAATGCAGAATTAAAAACGGTAAAAAAGAAATCAGCAAAACCCATGTTATGGATTTCAATGATAAGCATGATTATGTTTTTTGCAGGTTTAACAAGTGCATATGTAGTCAGTAGAAAAAGAGAAGATTGGGTTAGTTTTGATTTGCCAATATCTTTTTACACCAGCACAATATTAATTATATTAAGTAGTGTTGTATTGATTTTAGCGCAAAAATCCATCAGAAAAAATAATAGACAGCTTGCCTCTCTACTTATTTTAACAGCTTTTGCATTAGGAATTGCCTTTGTGTTTTTTCAGTATGATGGTTTTAATCAGCTTAGAAGCGTAGGGTTGTTTTTTACAGGGCCAGAAAGCACAGTCTCAACTTCTTTTATTATTGGAATTACATTTATGCATGTATTACACGTTTTAGCAGGTCTTATTGTGCTATTAGTTGTAATTTATAATCATTTTAAATCTAAGTACAATACTGCTGAAATGCTTGGCTTTGAGCTAGGTGCAATATTCTGGCATTTTGTGGGGATACTATGGATTTATCTATTTTTCTTTTTCTATTTTATTAGATGATGAAAATTACGTAATTTTGACAAACTATTTTTAAAAACAACTAACGTAGACATTTATGGAAGCAAATATTGCTGTAAATTCTGAACAAACAAATGCCTGGAGCGGTGGAGGTGAAAAACCTTTCGCAGCTAAGTACGGAAAAATGATGATGTGGTTTTTTATTGTATCAGATGCATTAACTTTTTCTGGCTTTTTAGTCGCATATGGATTAATACGATTTAAATTTATTGATTCTTGGCCGCTTGCCGATCAAGTTTTTAACCACTTTCCGTTTATGCACGGAGATCATCCGATGCTTTTTGTGGCATTGATGACCTTTATTCTGATCTTTTCATCTGTAACCATGGTACTAGCTGTTGACGCTGGTCATAAAATGAAAAAAGCACAAGTTACATGGTATATGTTGTTGACTATTGTTGGCGGTTTGATATTTTTAGGATCGCAAGCTTGGGAATGGAAAAACTTTATTGGTGGTGCTTATGGAGCTGTGAAAACTAAAGAAGGGAAAGTATTACAGTTTGTAAAAGACGGACATCAAATAGCGCTGTCTGATTTTGTTGTTGGCAATTCTGGAGATAGAGTAGCCCATACAAAGAAAAATGGACTTTGGTTTGAAGAAGATGCTTCGTTACCTACATATTCTTTAGAACAAGTAAAAAACTCTTATGAGCACAATACATCAATTTTAATAAGAACAGAACAAATTGATCCAGCAACTAAAGAAAAAAGAATCCTTACTAGAGATGAAGGTACTCGGTTTTTGCTTACAGCAAATAAAGTAGTTGAAGGAGCAAATTTACACGAGAATGAATACGGAAAAACATTGTTTGCTGATTTCTTTTTTTTTATAACAGGTTTTCATGGGTTTCATGTATTTTCAGGAATTTTGATTAATATCATTATTTTCTTTAATGTAATTTTAGGAACTTACGAAAGAAGAGGACATTATGATATGGTAGAAAAAGTTGGATTGTATTGGCACTTTGTAGATTTAGTTTGGGTATTTGTATTTACCTTTTTCTACTTAGTTTAATTGTAAAAAAAAAATAAAAAATGGCACACGCTCAAGAATCACATACAAAAAGAATTTGGTTAGTTTTTGGTTTTTTATGTATTATAACGCTGGTAGAAGTTGCTTTAGGACTTGCAAAACCAGAAGCCTTATATTTCACCAAATTTTTAGGCACTAATTTATTAAATTGGATTTTCATTATTTTAACCTTAGTTAAAGCTTATTATATTGTTTGGGCCTTTATGCACTTAGAAGGAGAGAAAAAATGGTTTAGACGGGTAATTGTTTGGACGGTAGTTGTCTACATTAGTTATTTAGTAACGCTCTTATTAATAGAAGGCAGTTATTTAAATGAAAATTTAAAATCACTAGTAAACTGGAATTATTAAAAAAACAGTATAAAATGTAAGGTGGTTTTTACCACCTTTTTTTTTGGAATATGGAGAAAAGTAAAATCAAAAAAGGAACTGTATTGATTGCCTTATTTATAGGCCCTTTATTGTTTTACATCTTTTTATCTCTCGGAATCTATCAATACGCAAACTTACCAATATTAACAGATAAAGTAGAAGATGTTAAAGGTTCAGAAACTTTTAAAGACCATTTCTCTGTTGTTAGTTTTTTAGGAAAAGACATAGCCAATACAAAAGGAGGGCTTTTTAATTTAAATGAAGTAATTTATAAACGCTATCAAAAAAGCTTGTATTTTCAGTCGGTATTAATTGTTCCTGAAGGATCAGAAGCCGCATTAGAAACTCTTAAAAAGAAACTAAAAACTTACACTAATATTAGCCAATGGAAGTTTGTATTTATGTCAGATAAAGAAATTACAGCACTATTTAATAGTTTTGACTCACCTTACCAACTAACCACAAATTATGGTTCTGAATATGTTTTTATTATTGATAGAGAATTGCGCTTGCGCGGGAGAAATGATGATGAAGATACTGCAAATGGAAGACTCTATGGGTACAATATGAACGCGGTTTCTGACTTGAGAAATAAGATGAAAAAAGATTTAGAAATTATTTATTATCAGTTAAAAAAATCTTTAGAAAAACAAAAACGGCAAAGAAGAAAAATATAACTAAAATGAATAAAAAATATTCTTATATAGGAATTTCGTTTATCATCTTAATTTTCGGAATTTATGTAATTCCGAAAGTAGTGTCAAGGTTTCAGAAATCTGATTTGGTGACTTTTGATAAAGTACCAAACTTTGAATTTAAAAATCAGTATGGAAAAACTATCAACAATAAAAATTATGAAGATAAAGTATATGTCGTAGAGTTTTTCTTTTCAACCTGCCCGTCTATTTGCCCCATAATGAATGAAAAAATGGTAACTATTCAAGATGCGTTTTACGGAAATCAAAATTTTGGAATTGCATCATTTTCAATCACTCCAGAAATTGATACTCCAGAAATTCTAAATGCATATGCAAAAAAGAACAAGATAATTAGCAGAAATTGGCATTTACTTACAGGATTAAAAGAAGAAGCTGTATATGAATTGGCAAATAAAGGGTTTAAATTATACGTAGGTAAAAACAATTCCGAACCTGGTGGTTTTGAGCATTCTGGTTTGTTTGCCTTAATTGATAAAGATGGATATATCCGTTCTAGAAAAGATGCTTATGGAAATCCTATTATGTATTATAGAGCATTAGAAGAAAATGGTTTCCCTGATCAAATTGCAGAGCTAAAAGAAGATATTAAAATATTGCTAAATGAGTAAGTCAGCGTCATTAAAAGAAAAGAGGTACAATAGAATTATTGTCTTTTTGTCAATTCTCATTCCACTTGTCGTTGCCATTTTATTTAGAGTAAAAATTCCGAATGCAGCACCTTTAACTTTTTTACCACCAATATACGCAACTATTAATGGAATTACCGCACTTATTTTAATTGGGGCAATTGTAGCAATAAAAAGAGGCAATAAAAAACTTCATGAATGCTTAAATAAGTTTGCAATTTTGTGTTCAGTGTTGTTTCTTGGAATGTATATTGCGTATCATATGACTTCAAAATCGACAATTTTTGATGGAGAAGGAATCATTAGGTATGTGTACTATTTTATTTTGATAACACATATTATACTTTCTATAATTGTTATTCCTTTTGTATTAATTACCTATGTAAGAGCGCTTTTAGGAAAATTTTCTCAACATAAAAAAATTGCAAAAATTACTTTCCCACTCTGGTTATATGTTGCCATTAGCGGAGTAGTAGTTTACTTAATGATCTCTCCTTATTATGTATAAAAGAAAAATAATAATACTAAGTTTTTTATTGTTTTTATCAATAGAATCTGCATTTACTCAATGCGCAATGTGTAAAGCTGTCGTTGAAAATGGTGGGCAAGAAATGGCAGAAGGAATTAACTCTGGAATTACGTATTTAATGGTGTTTCCATACCTTTTAGTTGCCCTTTTAGCTTATGTTTTATACCGATATAAAAAGAGGTCTGAAATTTAACATTTCAATAAGAAACATTTAATGTAACATATTCTATTTTTACTCGTCATATAAAGGAAGTTGAATACCGATAGTTTGCTTTCCTCTAAATTTTTAGATTGCAAACAACAAAAACTAACTAAATATATGAAAACTAAAGTCCTTCTAATTATAACGTTAACTGCTTTTTCTTTCTCTGGCATCTCTCAAAAAAAGTGGAGCCTTCAAGAATGTGTAGATTATGCATTAGAGCATAATATTACTGTTAAACAAAACATGTTAAATGTTGCATTAAGCAAACAAGACGTGGTTCAGGCAAAAGGTAATTTTTTACCAAACTTAAATGCTTCAACAAATCCTGGAATGAATTTTGGATCTTCTATTGGGCAAAATGGAGCGAGAATTTCAATAGATAACTTTAGAGTTGGCTTTAATTTAACTAGTAGCGCAACCGTGTTTAATGGGTTTAGAAATTTAAACATATACAAACAGGCTCAACTTGGTGTCACATCAAGTGAATTAGAACTGAAAAGAATTCAAGATAATATTTCTTTAAATGTTGTAAATGCTTACCTAAATATTTTATTTGCTAAAGAAAACTTAAGTGTTGCTGAAGTACAACATGAAATTAGTAAAAAGCAAATAGAAAGAGCTCAAAGTCAAGTAGATGCGGGAGTAAAACCTAAGGGAGAATTATTAAATGTTCAGTCTACAGCAGCAACTGATGCACAAAATATAGTTACTCAAGAAAACACATTAAATTTATCGTTGTTAACCCTGGCTCAATTATTACAGGTTTCTACAGAGAATTTTGATATTGCTTTGATAGATGTTGGAGCTCCTTCAGTTACAACGTTATATAACGATTCTGATGTTATTTATAAGAAAGCAGTAACCATTAGACCCGAAATTGTAAAGGCTCAGATTGGAGTAGAGAATGCGAACTTAGGAATTGAAATTGCAAAAGGAAGGTATTTGCCATCATTGAGTTTTTCTGCTGGTGTAGGAAGTACTTATCAGCATGCATTTTCTTTTTCGAATGAATACTTTTTTAAACAAGCATATGATAACCTAGGATATAGTTTGGGGCTTTCTTTAAATATCCCCATTTTTAACCGATTTCAGACAAAGTCAGGAGTCAGTAAATCGATAATTAACCAAGAAATTAGCGAATATAATTTTGAGAGTGAGAAGCTGCAATTAAAAGAAACAATAGAAAGAGTTTTTTTAGATGCTAAATCAGCCTCAAAAGCATATGAAGCAGCACAAACATCAGTTATTTCGCAAAATGAAGCTTTTAAGAACGCACAAGAACGCTATAACTTTGGCGCAATGACTTTATTTGATTTTGATCAAGTTAGAAATCGTTTGGTAAGTGCGCAATCCTCTTTAATTAGAGCTAAGTATGATTTTGTTTTTAAAACAAAAGTTTTAAAGTTTTACAACGGTGAATCTATTTTTGATTAAGTTGTAAACTATTAGTTAAACAAGCCGTTTAAATTTAATTTAAACGGCTTGTTCTTTTTTAAAATCAAAGAGTATCTTTGTAAAAAACTATTCTATTGGCTTATATTTTAAATATAGAAACTTCTACAAAAAATTGTTCGGTTAGTATTTCAAAAGAAGAAAAAACAATTGCAATAAAAGAATTAAATAACGGTAATTATTCACACGCAGAAGTTTTACATCCGTTTATAAATGATGTATTAAAAGAAGCGAAAATTTCTTTTAAAAAATTAAATGCCATAGCAGTTAGTAAAGGGCCAGGTTCTTATACCGGATTAAGAATTGGTGTTTCAGCAGCAAAAGGATTCTGTTTTGCATTGAATATTCCATTAATTTCAGTTAATACTTTACAATCACTTGCTTTATCTATTTCGATAGAAAAAGGACTAATTATACCACTATTAGATGCACGTAGAATGGAAGTGTATTCGGCAATTTATGATTCAGGTAACAATCAAATTAGAGAAACCAAAGCAGAAATAATAGACAGTAATTCATATTACGAATATTTAGAAAAAGGATTCGTTTATTTTTTAGGTGATGGCGCTCAAAAATGCAAAGAAATTATTACTCATGTTAATGCTGTTTTTATAGATGATAAATTTCCTTCTGCAAAAGAAATGTGTTTATTGTCTTATCATAAGTATAAAAAAAACGACATCGAAGATGTCGCTTATTTTGAGCCTTTTTATTTAAAAGATTTTATTGCTGTTCCACAAAAGAAACGTTAAAAATTTCTACGGATATGTATCTGGTGTGGATAAGGAATTTCAATTTTCGCTTTGTCTAATGCTTCTTTTACATTTTCAATAGTTTCAAAGTGTACATCCCAATAATTGTCGGGCGTAGCCCAAGGTCTCACAGCAAAATTAACAGAACTGTCTGCTAATTCAGAAACATTTACCGTTGGCGCGGGTTCTTTTAAAACTTTTGGATTGGAAGTTAATACCGTCATTAATACATCTTTAGTTAGCTTGATGTTTGCATCATAAGAAACACCAAATGTTAAATCTACTCTTAGTTTTCCTTGTTCTGTATAATTAATAATATTTCCGTTTGATAAAGCTCCATTAGGAATTATAGCTAATTTATTTCCGGGAGTATTTAAATGTGTCGTAAAAATTTGTATTTCTTTAACGACCCCAGTAATTCCTTGAGACTCGATTAAATCGCCAATTTTAAATGGTTTAAAAATCATGATTAATGCGCCACCAGCAAAATTAGCTAAAGAACCTTGCAAAGCTAAACCAATAGCCAAACCAGCTGCACCAATAATAGCAACAAAAGAAGTTGTTGGAACTCCGAGTTTAGCAATAACAGTAATAATTAATAGGGCTTTTAAAATCCAGCTTAATAAATCACTTAAAAATTTTTGTAGTGTAATATCTACGTTACTTTTAATCATTATTTTTTTAGACACTTTTACAAGTAGCCTAATTATAAATAAACCAAGTAGTAAAATGACTAAAGCAGTTATAATTTTTGGTGAATATTCTATGAGTATTGACTTTGCGTTTTCTAAGTAATTTTCCATGATTTTAAGCTTGATTTATAAGAGAAATAATAATTGCAAAAATAGCAGGAAGAGATTGTATATAAAAGAGTTTTATCTTTTTTGTTGAATATGCACCATAAATGCCTGCAACAACAACGCAAATTAGAAAAAAGATACTTACATGGGTTTCTTGGATTAATAAAGACCAAACCAGACCAGCAGCTAAAAAACCGTTATACAATCCTTGATTAGCAGCTAAAACTTTTGTCTCTTCTGCATATTCTTTGTTTTTTAGACCAAAAGTTTTTATTCCTTTAGGTTTTGTCCATAAAAACATTTCTAAGATTAAAAAATAAAAATGCTCGAAGGCTACAAGTCCGATTAAAAAAGTAAATAAGAGTGTCATACTAAATTGGTTTTTAATTGATTAATTGCAATTTTTGGGTCTTCAGTCGGCATTTGACAAGTATTGTTAATGCAAATATAAATAGATGTTTTGTCTTCTGAAAAGCGATTGTTTAACAAAGGTAAACTGCTTTTTGTGGTACTGCCACAAATTAATTTATTAGGAATATAATGTTGATTAATTTCTTTTAGTTTTGATGGAGCTTCTTTACCACTGATGACAACTTCAAAATAACCACCGGTATAATGGCTATATAAATCAAGCCAATTAGAATAGGAAGCACCATAATTTTCAATAGACGTTGTCATATTCTGTAACATTTGTTTACTAGTTTCTAAAAAATAGGGATGATTAAAATAATGACCTAATTTAAATAAATTTTTTGCCATTATAGAGTTTGAAGCTGGAATTACATTGTCTTCAATTTCTGTTTTTCGAGCTATTAATTTTGAATCTCTCTCTGAAGTAAAAAAGAACATTTTTGATTTGATATCAAAAAAGTGATCAAAAGCTGTGGCTGTTAAATTTTTAGAAAGAGTTAACCACTTTTCATTTAACGTAACCTCATAGAGAGAAATATATGCGTCAATTAATGTCGCGTAATCCTCTAAATATCCATTGATGGTTGCCTTTTTGTTCTTGTAACTATGAAATAAGCTTCCATCTACTTTTAGCATATTTTTTTCTAAAAAGAAAGCATTTTTCTTTGCGATTTCTAAAAAACGGGGATTGTCAAAAACACGATAAGCATCAATATAACCTTTTAACATTATCGCATTCCAAGAAGTTAAGATTTTATCATCTAACCGAGGTCTTGATTTTTTTGCTCTTTCTTTTAGCAATATATTTTTCCAGACACTCACTTTTTCTTTTAACTTTTTTATTGTGATATTGTTTTTTTTAGCAAACGCATCATCTGACAAATTTCTAATTAAGTGATAATTGTTTTGTTCCCAAAAACCATAATTGTTAATATTGTAATAATCAGAGAACAAATCAAAATCAGAAATTAACTTTTTTAGAGTCGTTTTTGTCCACACGTAATAGGCGCCTTCTTCTAGTTTCTGATTTTCATTTAGGCTATCTGCATCTAATGAAGAATAAAATCCGCCATTGTTATCTAGGAGTTCACGTTCTATAAAAGCCAATGTAGTATATACGGTTTCTTTGTAGAGACTGTTTTTAGAAGTTAAAAAAGCATCAGCATACAAACTTACTAGTTGACCATTGTCATAGAGCATTTTTTCAAAATGAGGAATATGCCATTTTGTATCTACAGAATACCTCGAAAAACCACCTCCAATTTGATCAAAAATTCCACCATAAGCCATTTTGGTTAAAGTTGTGTGTACAAAGTCAGATAATTTTTTATCATTGTTTTGATGAGCGTATCTAAGTAAAAAATGGTAATTATTAGGCATTGGAAATTTTGGAGCTTTGTTCATTCCTCCAAAATTTTCATCAAAATAAATTCGCCATTTCTCAACAGTATTGTCTAAGTATTTTTTAGTAAAATCAACATCAGATTTGTTTAAACTAATTAGTCCAGATTGCTGAACTCCAATGGTTAGTTTTTTTGCGTATTCAATTATTTTTTGAGGCTCATTCTTATATAATTGTCCAATTTGAGTTAAAGAATTCATCCATTGTTCTTTTTTAAAATAGGTACCTCCCCAAACTGGTTTTCCATCAGGAAGTGCAATACAGTTTAAAGGCCATCCGCCTCTTCCGGATATTAACTGTACAGCATTCATATATATTTGGTCAATATCTGGGCGCTCTTCTCGATCAACTTTTACATTAATAAAATATCGATTCATTACTTTGGAGACAGCTTCATTTTCAAAACTTTCATGTTCCATTACATGACACCAATGACAAGAAGAATAACCTATAGAAATCAACAACATTTTTTTTTCTTTTTTAGCCAACGCTAGCGTTTCATCATTCCATGCAAACCAATTTACAGGATTATGAGCGTGTTGTAATAAATATGGGCTCGTTTCTTTAATTAAGAGATTTGTATATAAGTGATTGGGCATTCTCTGTTTTTCTAACTATTACACCTTCAAATATAGACAATTAAAAAGTGTGTTTTTTGCCACTAATAGTAAAGACTTTTTATGCCATTTGTTAAAAAAAGTATAAAAACTTGCAAAAATGATAGTAATACTATTATATTTGCAATTGATATATGAAAAGTCTTCAAATACATATAGAAGTAAGCCCAAATCTGTATTTAAAAAATCCAGATTCGTCAGAACTGGGACGCAATATTGTTTCTCATAGTATTGAATTGATCAATGAGTTAGGATTTGAGGGGTTTACATTTAAAAAACTAGGACAAAAAATAAACTCTCCTGAGAGCTCAATTTATCGTTATTTTGAAAACAAACATACGCTATTAGTTTATTTGCTTTCTTGGTATTGGAGTTGGGTAGATTATCGATTGGTTTTTGCAACCATCAATGTAGGTTCTTCAGTAGAGAAAATAAAGAAAGCAATTAAAGTATTAACACAACCAATTGTAATAGATCAATCGGTGTCTTATATCAATGAAATATTGTTACGTGAAATTGTCGTTAAAGAATCAGCAAAAGCATACCACACCAAAAATGTAGACAATGAGAATGAAAAGGGTTTTTTTAAAACTTATAAGCAAGTAGTTCAACGGGTTAGTGAGATGATTTTAGAAGTAAACCAAACGTTTGAATTTCCGCACATGCTTATTTCTACAGTGATAGAAGGTGCACATCAACAAAAGTATTTTGCAGCACATTTACCAGCACTAACGGATGTTAAAAAAGGAAGTGATTCAATATCAGAATTTTACACCCAAATGGTTTTAAAAGTAGTTCAATGATAAAAAAAAGTACCACATATCGTTTTTATAAATGTTTGTTTCTGACTAGAAACCTTATAGTGTGTAGTTTTTTATTGGTTGTTTTGCTAAAACCGATTGTTTCATATGCTTCATTTATTACTGATGAGAAATACGAAACGTTTCAGGATTTTGATAAAAATAGTGCAGAAGAAAAAGAAAATATTGTTGAATTTGGGGATGAAATTCTCAACAAATCAATAGCTTATACAATTCCTCTTTTTTCTAAGGAATATATTTTCAATACTATATTACTAGCAAAAAATTCTATTTGTTGCCATGAAATTCATGTGCCACCACCAGATTTATCTGTGTGTTAAACAAGAAAGTGTAAATTAGAATTGATTTTTTGTCTTGATAATAAATACAGTTCTTTTAAATTTTACAAATACATCTAAAAATCTATCAACAGCACAGTATTTTAAAATAACTTATACATGTGCAATAAACAGTATTTAAAATGAAAAAACTATTTAATTTTTCCCATTTCAAAGGAGATATGTTTGGAGGGATTACTGCCGGGATTGTTGCATTGCCATTAGCATTAGCATTTGGAGTAAGTTCTGGTTTAGGTCCAAGTGCTGGATTATATGGCGCTATTTTTGTAAGCTTTTTTGCCGCTCTTTTTGGAGGGACAAGTACTCAAATTTCTGGGCCAACAGCTCCTATGACGGCTGTAAGTATGGTTGTCATTGCAGGAATTGTTGCTGCTTTTGATGGAGATATATCAAAAGCATTGCCGGCAATATTAACTGTGTTTTTATTGGCGGGTATAATGCAGGTTGGACTAGGATTAATTGGGCTTGGTAAATACATAAAGTACATTCCATACCCTGTGGTTTCAGGATTTATGACCGCTATTGGAGTTATCATTTTAGTAACCCAAATATTACCTTCAGTTGGGTATTATCCAAAAGAAGATGTTGAGTTTGTAAATCAATTTAAACCAAATGCAGAAGAAATTATTTTAGACAATATTTTAAAAGAAGAAGCAGGAGAAGGGATTTTGGTTTTAGAAGATTTTAAAGAAACTATTAGGCAAGCAGAAAATATTACACAAGATCAGATTTTAAAAGAATCGCAAACGTTAGCGGCTTCAGAAGCTTCTGGAGTATTAGGTGCAATTAAAGTTTTCCCTAGAGCTTTAAAAAACATCAACTGGTTAGAATTGCTACTAGCGCTCGGAACGATTTTTATTATTTATGGTTTTAAGAGAATCACCACAAAAGTGCCAAGTACCTTGGTAGCTTTATTAGTGATGTCAGGAGTAGCAATAGGCTTCGGTTTCGACTATAGACCTATTGAAGAAATCCCAAGCGGATTGCCAATTCCTAATTTGGGTATTTTTACAAATTTTAATTTTAGCAGTATTTCACCATTTATTTTCACTGCATTAACCTTAGCGCTTTTAGGAGCAATAGATTCGTTATTAACTTCAGTTGTTGCAGATAATATGACCAAAACTAAGCACAAACCTAATAAAGAATTAATTGGGCAAGGAATTGGAAATAGTATCGGAGCAATATTTGGAGGGATTCCAGGAGCAGGAGCAACTATTAGAACCGTTGTTAATATTAACGCAGGAGGGAAAACGAGATTGTCTGGGATGATAGCTGGAGTGTTATTACTAATCATTTTATTGGCATTAGGACCCATTGCATCTCAAATTCCTGCCGCAGTTTTAGCAGGAATATTAATTACAGTCGGTATTGGTGTTATGGATTATAAAGGCTTAAAAGCAATTCCAAAAATGCCACGTCCTGAGGTGATTATTATGTTGGTAGTTTTAGTATTGTCATCTGTTTGGAATTTGGTGTATGCTGTTGGAATAGGATTGGTGATAGCCTCTTTAATGTTTATGAAAAAAATGGGAGATTTAACAGCAGAAAGATCTGATGTAAAATCGTTAAAAAAAGAAAAAGCATGGTCAGATGAACTTAATTTTCCAGAAAATTTAAAAGAAAAAGTATTTATTAAACATATAAAAGGCCCTTTATTTTTTGGTTCTACAAGTGATTTTCAGCAATTGGCTAAACAAATTCCAGATTCAGCATCAATAATAATTATTAGAATGGGAAGAATGCAATACATAGACCAATCTGGACTTTATGCATTAGAAGATGTTTTAATAGATTTAATTAAACAAGAAAAAAAGGTGTTGTTAGTTAACTTGATACAACAACCAAGATATTTGTTAGAACGAATTGATATCATTCCAGACTTAATACCAAAAAATCAAATTTTTAAAACTTTTGATGACTGTACAAGATGGATAAAAGAAAATGTAAAAAAATAAAAAATTATTAAAAATGAAAACACAAACAAAAATAAAACAAGATAATTTAACGCCTCAATTAGCACACCAAATTTTGGTAGAAGGAAATGAGCGATTTGTTAAAAATGTAAAAGCACAAAGAAATTTGCAAGACCAAGTTCTAGAAACTAGTAAAGGACAATTTCCTTTTGCCGTTATATTGAGCTGTATAGATTCTAGAGTACCCGCTGAATTAGTTTTTGACCAAGGAATTGGAGATGTTTTTAGCGCAAGAGTTGCAGGAAACATTATTAACGAAGATATTCTTGGTTCTATGGAGTACGCTTGTAAAGTGGCGGGCTCTAAAATAGTTGTTGTAATGGGACACACAAAATGTGGAGCTGTGACGGCAGCTTGTCAAAATGTAGAATTAGGAAATATTACTACATTGTTAAACAAGATAAAACCTGCGGTAGATGTTGTAAAAGCAAATTCTGAAGACCCCAAAAATGTGTCTGTAGAAGAAGTTACAAAGTTAAATGTAGAGTTGTCAATCAATAGAATTAGAAAAGAAAGCGCAATATTATCAGAAATGGAAGCAGCCGGAGAAATAGAGATAGTAGGAGCTTTATATAATGTTTCTGATGGTGGAGTTCTTTTTTTTGAAAGATAAAAGGAAAGGTATAATGAAAAAAAATCTTTTTATTGGGATGGCTCTTTTATCTGTCTCTCTTTTTGCACAACAAGAGGAAGTAGGTAATTGGATGATGTATTTTGGAACAAATAAGGTAAGTGATAAGTTTAGTATTCATACCGAAATACAATTTCGAAATCATACAATAACTCCCAACAATACTGAGCAGTTATTATTAAGAGCTGGGTTAAATTATCACTACTCTGACAATGCAATGATAACTGGAGGATATGCATATATACCTTCCTATGTTTTTGGTTCTGAGCAGAAACCTCCAGAAACAGAAGAGCATAGAATTTGGCAGCAATTTATTCTTACAAATAAGATAGGTAGAGTAAAGTTTGAGCATCGTTATCGAATTGAGCAGCGTTGGGTCAATCAAGATTTTAAAAGCAGATTTCGGTATCGCCTAATGGTATTTGTCCCCCTAAACAAACCAATCATTGAAAAAGGAAGTTTATTTCTAGGAGTGTATGATGAGGTTTTTTTAAACACCAAGAAAACATTTTTTGACAGAAATAGATTGTATGGTGCATTAGGATATCAATTTAATAAAAATTCAAGCATACAAGCAGGTATGATGCATCAACAATTAACAACTTTTGGGAAATGGTATCTGCAAATAGCCATGGTTTTTAATACAGATTTTAGAAAAAATAGAAATTAATTTAGGACAAAATAATGTTTAAAAATTTCTTAGGAAATAGCCCTACTTGGTATAAATACACAATAATTGGTTTTCTTATTTTTAATATATTTTTCTATTATATATTAGGAGCAACTATTACATCTTGGATATTTATAGCCGAGTTTATTTTTACATTAGCAATGGCTTTAAAATGTTATCCGCTAATATCTGGAGGGTTACTTGCTATTCAAGTTTTGATATTAAACCTACAACTTCTAAAAACGCATATCATGAGATTATCCAAAATCTAGAAGTAATTTTATTACTAATGTTTATGGTTGCGGCTATTTACTTTATGAAACCTTTACTAATGTTTGTTTTTAGTAAAGTTTTTACAAAAGTGAAATCAAAACTAATTTTGTCTCTTTTATTTGTAATTCTTTCAGCTGTATTATCTGCATTTTTAGACGCATTAACTGTTACAGCAGTTTTAATAAGTGTTGGAGTTGGGTTTTATGGCGTATATCATAAAATTCATTCTAGCGATCTTGATTTGGATGCAGATGGTGTATTAGATAGAAACCAATTAAGCGGTGACACTCTAGAACAGTTTCGTAGTTTTTTAAGAAGTTTAATAATGCATGGAGTTGTAGGAACAGCATTAGGAGGTGTAATGACTTTAGTTGGGGAACCTCAAAACTTATTGATTGGTCAAAAAATGGGTTGGGACTTTATTGCTTTTTTTAAACAGATGGATGTAATAACAATTCCTGTTTTCTTCGCAGGTTTGGCAACGACAATATTTTTAGAAAAAACAAAGCTTTTTGGTTTTGGAGCAGAACTCCCAAATGTTGCTCGTACAATTATTGAAAACTATACGGATTTAGAAGATAAAAATCGTTCAGAAAGAGAAAAATACAGATTGATTGTTCAGGCAATAGCCATGGTATTATTAATAATAAGTTTTTGCATTGCACATTGCTCCTGTTGGTTTTATAGGTTTGGCACTAATTATAATTCAGACGGCATTTATGGGAATTACAGATGAACACCATATTGGACCAGCTTTTGAAGAGGCTTTGCCTTTTACAGCATTATTGGTTGTGTTTTTTGTGATTGTAGCGATGATACATGATCAGCATTTGTTTAAACCAATTATAGTTTGGGCGCTAGAAATGGATCCATCTTTACAGCCAACGATGTTTTATATTGCAAATGGAATATTATCTGCCATTAGTGATAATGTTTTTGTAGCTACCGTATATATCAATGAAATAGAATCCGCTTTTAAAGCAGGAGAACTGACTCGTTTGCAATATGAAAAATTAGCGATTGCAATTAATACGGGTACAAATTTACCAAGTGTGGCAACACCAAATGGACAAGCAGCGTTTTTATTTCTATTAACTTCCTCGTTGGCTCCTTTAATTCATTTATCCTATGGAAAAATGGTAAAAATGGCTTTCCCGTATGCAATTGTATTAGGAGGAATAGGCTTGTTGGGAGTGATATACTTATTATAAAATTCTATTTTTTAATAACAATTAAGTAACATTAAGTTAACATTGAAATTGGTTATTTGCATTGACAAAAACGAATACTAGATGAAAACGTATCTTACTACTGTGATTGTTTTGCTATTATGTATCAAAACCCTAAATGCACAAGAAACAAATGCTCCAAAATTTGGAAATGGGCTTTTTGATTTAAAAGGAAAAGACAACTCTTGGTCAATGAAAATAGGAGCAAGAATGCAATTTTTAGCAACTTCAGCTTGGGATGTTAAAGGAACAGAACTTTCTAATCAAGAAACTTCTATGTTGGTTAGAAGAGCTAGATTAAAATTTAGCGGTTTTGCTTTTTCTCCAAAATTACAGTATAAAATAGAGTTAGGTCTTTCTAATAGAGATATTTCTGGAGCTTCTGTATATACAAGTAATTCGCCAAGATATATTTTAGATGCCGTGGTTAAATGGAATTTTCACAAAAATTTTGTTTTATGGTTTGGGCAAACAAAATTACCCGGAAATAGAGAGCGTGTTATCTCATCTGGAAACTTACAACAAGTAGATCGTTCTTTATTGAATAAAAGATTTAATATAGATAGAGATATGGGAGTTCAATTAAGACATCATTTTAATATTTCTGAGAATTTTATTATAAAAGAAGCTTTTTCTATTGCTCAAGGAGAAGGAAGAAATGTTACAACAGGTAATTTAGGAGGATTACAATATACTACAAGAATTGAATTGTTACCTTTTGGAAACTTTACAAGTAAAGGAGACTATATTGGAGGTGATTTAAAAAGAGAAGAAAACTTAAAATGGGCTTTTGCAGCCAGTTATGATTTTAATAACAATGCTGTAAAAAACAGAAGTAACCAAGGTTCTTATATGACAAATGATATTGGTTTTTTTCAAACCAATATTTCTACATTATTTATTGATACAATGTTAAAATACAAAGGATTTTCGTTTATGGGAGAATATGCCTTAAGAGATGCATCAGATCCATTGGTTAAAAATTCAGACAATTCATTAACGGGAGATAAAGTGCAAACAGGTAACAGTTTAAATCTTCAAAGCGGATATTTATTTAAAAATAATTGGGAACTTACAGGTAGATACACAAATGTAACTTACGATAAGTTCTTAGGAAAAGGAGCAGAGAATCAATATACCTTAGGATTATCTAAGTATATTGCTGGACATAAATTAAAAGTGCAAACAGATGTGAGTTATTTAGATGTCGTTACTAACACAAACCAACTTATGTACAGATTGCAAGTAGATATTCATTTCTAATAAATAAAAGATAACATAAACGTAACATATGATTGTTGCGATGTATATAAATTTGTAAAACTAAAAAAAAGAGATAATTATGGATAATCCATACATTTTAATGTTAATTGCTTTAACCCTTTTAGCAATTATTGACTTAGTAGTAGGCGTAAGTAATGATGCTATAAATTTTTTAAATTCTGCCATTGGATCAAAAGCAATTTCAGTTAAGAAAATTTTAATTATTGCCAGTTTAGGTGTTTTTGTAGGTTCAGTTACCTCAAGTGGAATGATGGAAGTAGCACGTAAAGGAATCTTTGTTCCGAGCGAATTCTACTTTAATGAAATCATGTACATTTTTATGGCAGTTATGATTACAGACATTTTGTTATTAGATGTTTTTAATTCTTTAGGAATGCCAACTTCTACAACAGTTTCTATTGTTTTTGAATTGTTAGGAGCAGCAGTTGCAATGGCGTTGATAAAAATTTATACGTCTGATAATGGAGAAACAGCAGCGAATCTTGGAAAATACATCAATACAGAAACGGCAATGTTTATCATTTTTGGTATTCTCCTTTCTGTGATCGTCGCATTTTCCGTCGGAGCGATTGTACAGTTTGTTTCTAGGTTAATTTATTCGTTTCATATAGAATCTAGACCTAGTTATGTAAATGCACTATTTGGAGGTTTTGCAATTACAGCAATTACATATTTTATCATTATCAAAGGATTAAAAGGAACCCCATATTATAAAGATGTAAAACACCTAATAGAGGGGAACTTGTCTCTTATTTTATTGATAGGTTTTACTTTTTGGTCTTTGATTTCTCAACTATTAATAAAATTATTTAAAGTAAATGTTTTAAAGTTAATTATTGGAATAGGTACTTTTTCATTAGCCTTAGCTTTTGCGGGAAACGATTTAGTAAACTTTATTGGTGTGCCAATTGCTGCTTGGAATTCGTATGAAGCATGGCAATCTTCTGGAGTTGCAGCAGAAGTTTTTTCTATGGGAATTTTAGGTAAAAAAGTACCTTCTAATGTGTGGATGCTATTAATTGCTGGTGCAATAATGGTGGTTACTATTTGGACGTCTAAAAAAGCAAAAACTGTTATTGAAACCGGAATTAACTTATCTCGTCAAGGAGAAGGACATGAGAAGTTTCAACCAAACCCAATGTCTAGAGTAGTAGTTAGAGCAGCAATGGGATTGAATGTTGGGATTAGTTATATTTTTCCAAAAAAAATGTTAGAATTTGTTGATTCTAAATTTCAAAAACCGGTCATCGAATTATCAAAAGATAAATCGTATGAAATGCCCGCTTTTGATATGATTAGAGCTTCTGTAAACTTAATTGTAGCCGGAATATTAATATCTATAGGTACTTCATTAAAGCTACCATTATCTACAACCTATGTAACTTTTATGGTTGCTATGGGTACTTCATTGGCTGATAGAGCTTGGGGAAGAGAAAGTGCTGTGTACAGAGTTGCTGGTGTACTAAACGTAATTGGAGGTTGGTTTATGACCGCTTTAGTAGCTTTTATTGCTGCTGCAATAGTTGCTTACTTAATCAATTTAGGTGGTATTGTAATGGTTGGTGTATTGTTATTATTAGTTTTTGGTTTAATTACAAGAAACTCCATTAGACATACAAAAAGAAATCAAGAAGAAAAGAAACAAATGTATATTGAAAGAGCTGAATTAATTACGATTAACGGAGTAATTGAAGAAAGTTCTGATCATATTGCAGAGGTAGCGATAAGAGTTAATAAGCTATATACCAACGTAGTCTCTGACCTAGCAAGGCATGATTTAGATAAGTTACGGAAAACAGAGAAACATGTAGGTAAATTAAATGACGAGATTGAAGGATTAAAAGATGGTGTGTTTTACTTTATTAAATCTTTAGATGAAACGTCTTTACATGCAAGTAGATTCTATATTTTAGTTTTAGGATACATACAAGATGTTGCCCAATCTATTGGTTATATTTCTAAAGCAAGTTTTAAACATGTGAACAACAATCATAAAAATCTTAAAAAAGGACAATTAAAGGAATTAAAAATTATTGATAACGAATTAAGCACGTTATTAGAAAAAATTAGCGTAGTATTTGAAACAAGAAATTTTCATCAATTAGATGATATTTTAGAAGCCAAACAAGAATTATTAGATGATGTTTCTAAATCAATAGAAAACCAAGTTGCCAGAATTAGAACTGATGAAACAAGTCCTAAAAACACAACATTATATTTTAGTATTCTGTTAGAAACCAAAGATCTGATTGCTGCTATAATGAATTTACTGGAAACATATCAAGAGTTTCATTTAACTACAACAAATGTAAAAATTGAAGAATAATCAAGATCTGAGTACTTTATAAAAACCGAACAATTTTTTGTTCGGTTTTTTATAATAAATTATTTTTCTATAGTTAACAAAACCATTCTTAATTCCATATAAGTAAAACTTTTATCAACTTTTTCTTTTAAGTCTGTTAGGTTTTTGAATTCGGTTTTTTCAATAGCGTTTACTATTTTTTTATAGCGTTTTAGTTCAATCAATTCTAAAACATCAATTTCTCCCGAAGGAATAAAACTTGCTAAATGACTTTCTACGGTTCCTGGAGTTAAACTGCGTTCTTTGGCGATTTCTTTTACTGATAATCCGCTTTTAAACAATTCAAAAGAAATCTGCTTTGTTGGTTTTTTATCTTCTTTTTTCTGTTGATTCAAATGGTTGATGCCATTTTCTTTGCAATAATGAGTAATTAAATCTAAAATTTCCTCGCCATATTTTTGGACTCTAATTTTTCCCATTCCGTTTATTTTTAGCAACTCTTTTTCGGTTTTTGGAAGTTCATCGCACAGCAAGTACAATGTTTCTTGGGTAAAAATTTGAAAATGAGGAATGTTTTCTGCTTTAGCAATATCATCTCTAAGTTCTCGTAATTTTAACGCAATAATAGGATCTCTTTTAGAAGCAACTTTTTTCTTTTTCGGTTTTTCTACATTTTGTAAAACAGCATTTGCTCTAATTTGTAAATATGCTTTTGTTTTAAAACCTTCTGTCATTTTTTTAAGAGCAAATACTTTTTCGCTTAGTTTTTCTTGAAGTGTATCAAACTGTTTGTCAAAATCTTTTTTTACCGCTTTATTATCAGACGAAAAAGAAATTTTTGACAATGGTTGCACAATATTTTTGATGGTTTGCGTTAAAAAATAATCTACTGCTTTTGTAAATCGTTCTTGAATTACTGAACTGTTTTCTGGTAAAATAGCATCTTCCGAAACTGTTTTAAGTTGAATTTTAAATCCGTTAGCAACTTTTAGAAGTGCAACAATTCCGTTGTCTTTTATCGTTTCTAAATGTTCAATTACTTCGCCTTTTATACTCGTTCTATTTTTATAAAAAATGTCAATCAATCGAGTTGTTGGGTATAAAAATTGTTGATAATCAAATAACTCAGAAATTAAATTTAATTGAAATTGTTTTTCAGAGTCATTTAATATTTGTTCATCGGGATGATTTTCTTCCACACTTTTAGTAAACGAGCCAACTTTTGCATCATTAATAATAGCGTTGCTGCTAATTTTTGTTTTCAACACAATGCCTTCTAATGAAGTACATCTACTCAAGGCAACATACGTTTGTCCATGTGCAAAAGAAGCTTCTGCGTCTATAATTGCTTTTTCAAAAGTTAAACCTTGACTTTTATGAATGGTAATTGCCCAAGCTAAACGTAACGGAATTTGAGAAAATGAACCTGTAATATCTTCTTTTATTTCTTTCGTATCTTCATTAATAGAATAGTTGATGTTTTCCCAAGTTTCTTTTTCAGTAATAATTTCATCCACTTCATTGGCACATTGCACAGTAACAGTTTCTTTAGAAACAGCAGTAATAATTCCAATTTTTCCGTTGTAATATCTTTTTTCTTGTGAAGAATCATTTTTGATGAACATTACTTGCGCACCAACTTTTAAGGCTAATTTTTCATCATTCGGGAACGCATTTTCGTTGAATTTCCCAGAAACGTCAGCATTAAAAAAACAGCTTTTGTTCTTCAATTTATTCAGTTCAGAATCATTAATTAAATTGGCTCTGTTATTATGTGTGGTTAAGGTAATATAACCATCATCTTTTTTTGGAGAGAAGGTAGGATTGTAACGTTCGTTTAGAATAACCGCAGATTCATTTGATAACGTATCATTTCTAATCTCATTTAAAATGTTGATGAAATTCTCGTTCTTCTGCCGGTAAATATGTTTCAATTCAATCGAAACTACGTTTGCTTCTTGATAGGCTTTTGAACTGAAAAAATATACCGTTTTGTAATGTTGTTGTAATAAACTCCATTCGTTTGGTTTAACAACGGGCGCTAATTGTTGTAAATCCCCAATCATTAAAATTTGTGCGCCACCAAATACTTTATTTCGGTTTTTATAGCGTCGCATTACTTGGTCAATTCCGTCTAACAAATCTGCTCTAACCATAGAAATTTCATCAATAATTATTAAATCTAACGATTTGATAATATCAATTTTTGTTCTACTAAATTTACGTTGCGCATTAGAAGTATTTGCAATTTGATTTGGCAAAATAGGGCCAAAAGGCATTTGAAAAAACGAATGAATCGTAACTCCTTTTGCATTTATTGCTGCAACTCCAGTTGGCGCAACCACCACCATTCTTTTTAAAGATTCGCTTTTAATTTTATGTAAAAAAGTAGTTTTTCCTGTTCCTGCTTTTCCAGTGATAAACAAATTACGATCTGTCTTATCAATAAATTGTAAAGCAAGTTCTAATTCATTGTTTTTTGGCATTGTAGCTTTTTTGTTGCAAGATAAACAATCAAAAAATTAGGTACTAAAAAATTTGTGAAGTTTGTTTGTGTTTTTAGGTTTCATTAACGGGTCTTGGCTATGATTTCGTTGCTTGACACTAAGAAAGTCAAAAAAGCGATTCCCTATGTTCAGCCACGAAGACCTTTCCGAAGGAAAAGATCAGAAGCAATGAACTTATAGCCAGTGTTAGCAAAAGTTTTTTACTTTATTTGTCTAAAAAATTGATAAAACCTCTTGCTTTTAAAACACCATTAAATTTAACTAATTCTTAAACATAATTTCCCGTCGTTACCTTCTTGTACATACAATAGAACATGGTTAAAATAACTGAATTTTGGTTCGTCATAATGATCATAAACTTCAAACTCTATAGTTTCTGAAGAGTAAGACCCGTAAACATTTTGAATGATTTTATACTTTGCTTTAAAAGTATTGTCTCTAATTATTGAGCCTTCTGGTATTTGGGGTTTAAATGGGGCAATGGATATTTTTTTACCTACAAACACATAAAATTTAGTTTCTTCTTTGGGAATTAAATTTGAAGCCAATAAAAAGGAGTATTCATTATTTTGGTTTTGGCTCAAATATAATTGCACACGTTTAGCTTTGGGTATAGATGAGAGGTCTATATAAAATGAAAGAGTGTCTTTATCATAAGTTCCATCTAATATACTTAGAATTTTATATTCAATCTTTACCATTTCAATATGAGTAACTTTTTTATCAGTCTCGTCTATAGAAATATGTTCTGCTGCAATACTTAGTGTATTGCTTTGTGAATATTAAATTGAAGTCAAAAAGAAAAGAGTTAGTTGTAAAATTTTTATCTTCATGTTATTTAATATTAAGAATAGAAATATAGGATTGTTATAAGATTAGTTGGAGTTGTTTTATTTTTTTGCCAATGAACGATATTCAGTATTAGCGAAAGTTAGCTAAAAATAGATTTAGAAACAAACCAAATAAAATGAACACTCATAAAAAATCCCAAGCAAAGCTCAGGATTTTCAATATCTTAAAAGCCTTGTTTCTTGACTTTCATTATCTTGTTTCTAAAAAAAATTACATTTCTAATGCTTTTTTAATGTCATTATCCATTAACAACTCAACTGGGTTTTCTAATGCTTCTTTAACCGCCACTAAGAAACCAACAGATTCTCTACCGTCAATTACTCTATGGTCATAAGACAATGCAACATACATGATTGGTTGTATTACAACTTCACCATTAACAGCCATTGGTCTGTTTACAATGTTGTGCATTCCTAAAATCCCACTTTGTGGAGGGTTTAAAATTGGCGTAGATAACATAGAGCCAAATACACCACCGTTGGTGATTGTAAATGTTCCGCCAGTCATTTCATCCACCGTAATTTGCCCATCTCTTGCTCTTAAAGCCAAACGTTTTACTTCACTTTCTACACTTTTAAAAGATAATTTTTCTGCATTTCTAATTACAGGAACCATCAATCCTTTTGGACCAGAAACGGCAATCGAAATATCTTGAAAATTATTCTTTATTTGGAAATCTCCATCAATCATAGAATTAACATCTGGATACATATCTAAAGCTCTTACAACAGCTAATGTAAAGAAAGACATAAATCCTAATCCAACGCCGTGTTTTGCTTTAAACCCTTCTTTATATTTAGACCGTAGATCAAAAATTGGTTGCATGTTTACTTCGTTAAACGTCGTTAACATTGCAGTTTCGCTTTTTACAGCTACTAAACGTTGTGCAACTTTTCTACGCAACATAGACATTTTCTTACGCTCAGTTCCTCTTTCTCCATCAACAGGTTTAGTTCCCATACTTGGTACAGCGTTTTCTGCATCATTTTTAGTAATTCTACCTGCTTTTCCAGTTCCTTTTACTGTAGAATTTTCAATTCCTTTTTCAGCTAAAATTTTCTTCGCAGCTGGCGAAGCAGTTCCAGTTGCGTAAGTTACAGCTTCTACTTTTGGTGCTGCAGTTTCTGCTTTTGGAGTTTCTTTTACTTCAGTTTTTGCAGGAGCATTATTACCTTCTGGTTTTGCAGCATCCATATCAATTAAACAAACAACTGCACCAACAGCAACAGCATCTCCTTCTTCAGCTTTCAATGTAATTACTCCGCTTTCTTCAGCAGGTAATTCTAAGGTAGCTTTGTCAGAATCTACTTCTGCAATAGGTTGGTCCTTTTCTACATAATCTCCATCTTCAACTAACCACGTTGCTATTTCTACTTCTGTAATTGATTCTCCTGGAGAAGGAACTTTCATTTCTAAAATCATCAGTACTAAGTTTTATTTTTTCTCTGAATTTCTAATATTATTATAATGTATCAAACACGGTGTCGATTACTTTTTGATGCCTTTTCTTAAATCGTGTGCTAGAACCTGCTGCGGGTACCGCATAATATTTACGTGAAGCAACATTCAATTTAACAAGGTCAAATCGTTCTAACATAAAACTCCATGCTCCCATATTTCTTGGCTCTTCTTGTGCCCATACATAATCAGATGCATTTGTGTAACGATCAATTATGTGTTGTAATTTTTCTAAATGTAATGGAAATAATTGTTCTATTCTAACTAAGGCAACATCTTTTCTATTCAGTTTTTCGCGTTCTGCCAATAAATCATAGTAGAATTTACCCATGCAAAAAACAACTTTCTTCACATTCTTTGGGTTGATAACATCATCAATTACCTCTTGAAATTCACCATTCGAAAAATCACGTAATGGATTTACTACTTTTGGATGACGCAATAAACTTTTAGGTGTAAAAACAACTAAAGGTTTTCTGTAATTACGTTTCATTTGTCTACGTAATAAATGATAAAAATTAGCAGGTGTTGTACAGTTAGCAACCGTCATATTATCTTCTGCGCACAGTTGTAAATAACGCTCAATTCTTGCTGATGAATGTTCAGAACCTTGACCTTCATAACCGTGAGGAAGTAATACTACAATTCCGTTTTGCATCTTCCACTTATCTTCTGCGGCAGAAAGATATTGATCAAAAATGATTTGCGCACCGTTAGAAAAATCACCAAATTGCGCTTCCCAAATAGTCAATGAATTAGGATGCGCCATAGCATAACCATAATCAAACCCTAAGACAGCATATTCTGACAATAGAGAATTGTAGATGGTCATTTTTCCGTTATTTTTCGGATTTGTATTTAATAAGTTAATACGTTCTTCAGAATTTTCATCACGTAAAATGGCATGTCGATGAGAAAAAGTACCTCTTTCAACATCTTGACCAGAAATACGAATATCAAACCCTTCTTCTAATAAACTTCCATAAGCCAATGTTTCTGCCATTCCCCAATCTAAAGCATCATTTTCAAAAACCATTTTAGATCTGCCTTGTAAAATCCGCTCTGCTTTTCTAACAAAAGTCACTCCATCTGGAACCGTAGAAACCACTTTGGCAATTTCTTGTAGAGCTTCTATAGAATACTTGGTGTCAACTGGCTGGAGCATTGTTTCTAAGCGCTGTCTAGCAAAGCCTTTCCAAGTAGATTCCATGAATTCGTTTACTTTAGAAGTAGCTTCTAATTTAGATTTTGCAAATTCTTCTTCTAACATCGATTTAAAATTCGATGTTATGGTCTTTAGATATTCAGCATCAATTGTACCTTCAGTAATTAATTGTGTTGCATAAATTTCTTTAGGGTTTTTATGCTTAGCAATAGCTTTATATAAATTGGGTTGTGTAAAACGAGGTTCATCTCCTTCATTATGTCCATATTTTCTATACCCTAATAAATCGATAAAAACATCGCGTTTAAAACGCATTCTAAACTCTAAAGCCATTTCTACAGCATGACAAACTGCTTCTGCATCGTCTGCATTTACGTGTAAAACAGGAGATAATGTTACTTTTGCGACGTCTGTACAGTAAGTACTTGAACGTGCGTCTAAGTAATTTGTGGTAAAACCAATCTGATTGTTCACGACAATATGAATTGTTCCGCCCGTTTTATAACCGTTTAATTGAGACATTTGTGTAACTTCATAAACCACACCTTGCCCAGCAATAGCAGCATCTCCATGAATGGTAATTGGGAGAATTTTTGATTCATCTCCTTTGTATTTTCTTTCTATTTTAGCCCTTGTAATTCCTTGCCCAACAGGACCAACTGTTTCTAAATGTGATGGATTTGGAACCAGATTCATTTTTATCTGTTTTCCGTTTTGATATGTTTTATTTAAGGTTAATCCTAAATGGTATTTTACATCTCCATCAATATTTTCATCTTCAAAATCCTTTCCTTCAAACTCGCTAAATAAATCTTTTACAGGTTTTCTAAACACATTTATTAAAGTGCTTAATCTTCCTCTATGAGCCATTCCTAAGACACATTCTTCAACGCCAAAATTGTTTACAGCATTAAATAATGCCACACTAATTGCGGGAATTAATGCTTCTCCTCCTTCTAATGAAAAACGTTTTTGACCAACATATTTAGTTTGTAAAAAGCTTTCAAAAGTAACGGCTTGATTTAATTTTGATAAGATGTATTTTTTTGCTTCAGTTGTATAATTAGGGCGATTGTCATTTTTATTCAAATGATTTTGCCACCATTTTAATTCTTCAGGATTGCGAAGATACATATACTCAACACCAATGGAATCACAATAAACATTCTCTAAGTGCTTGATAATTTCCGTAAGTGATTTGGCGCCTTTTCCTAAAATTTCACCTGCATTAAAAATAGTGTTTAAATCACTATTTGAGAGTCCGAAATTCTCAATATTTAAAGATGGTTCATATTTTCTACGTTCTCTAACTGGGTTTGTTTTTGTAAACAAATGCCCTCGAGTTCTATAACTATTAATTAAGTCGATGACTAAAAACTCTTTGCGAACCTCATCAGGAATTTCTACGGAAACTTCATCATCAGTTAACGAATAGTTTTCATTGGCTAAATCATATCCTTGAAAAAAGCTTCTCCAGCTGGGTTCAACAGCATCAGGATTTTTTAAATATTGATCATATAAATCAGCTATAAAACCAGTGTGCGCAGCGTTTAAGAACGAAAATTTGTCCATATATTTGTGTAATACTTTCTGTATAAAAATAAATCCAGTACAAAAATACAACTTTTAACAAAAAGGGGCTTTTTTTTAAGTGATATTTAGAGAAATAAAAGTGTGGTTTTTTTATATAAAATATTTGGCAAGTTTTTAAAAAGAATTATATTTGCACCCGCCTATTGAAAGTCAGGCTTGTGAAATCTAAACGATTTTCAACTTCCTCCTTAGCTCAGTTGGTTAGAGCATCTGACTGTTAATCAGAGGGTCCTAGGTTCGAGCCCTAGAGGAGGAGCAAAATGCAAGACTTACACGAAAGTGTAGGTCTTTTTTGTTTTCTTAAAGTGCTAATTTTATTGCATTACCTACATTAACTGTACAAAACACTCAGGATAAAGCGCACTAGAGTTCGATATTTTATATTTTTATCTGTCGATCTATTTGTTGATCTAAAGAAATAAAGGTTTCAGTTCTTGCAACACCTTTAATGCTTTGTATATTGTTGTTTAGTAACTGCATTAAGTCTTCATTGTTTTTACATCGTACCTTTATGAAAATAGCATAATTTCCTGTTGTATAATGGCTTTCTACCACTTCAGGAATCTCTTTTAACCTATTAATGGCAGATTTGTACTTACTTGCAGCATCTAAAAAGACACCAACAAAAGCAGTAGTTGTGTAGCCTAATACTTTTGGATTTAATATCATTTTTGAGCCTATAATTAACCCAGAAGACTCTAATTTTCTCAAGCGCTGATGGATGGCTGCACCAGAAATTCTAGCGTCTTTTGCAATGCTTAGAATTGGAGTTCTCGCATTTTCTACAAGGCGTTTGATGATAATTTTATCAATTCCATCAATTTTAACATCAATATTTTTTACCATAAACAGGATTAATTTGCAGGAAGGATAAAGGTAAAAAAAATAAGGATATGTAATCATATCCTTATTTTTTATTTATGTAAGAAACTAAAAATGAAGATTATGCTTCCATTTCAAAGGTTTCCATGAATTTTGTGGTGTAATTTCCCGAAAGATAATCGGGATGACTCATTAATTGTCTGTGAAACGGAATCGTAGTTTTAACACCTTCAATAACAAATTCATCCAAAGCTCTTCTCATTTTATTAATAGCTTCTTCTCTTGATTGAGCAGTAACAATTAATTTAGCAATCATAGAATCATAATTTGGCGGAATAGAATACCCTGCGTAAACATGAGTGTCAATACGAATTCCATGACCTCCTGGAGCATGAAAAGTTGTTATTTTTCCTGGAGCTGGTCTGAAATTATTAAAAGGATCCTCAGCATTTATTCTACATTCAATAGAATGCATTTTAGGTAAATAATTTTTTCCAGAAATAGCAACTCCAGCAGCCACTAAAATTTGTTCTCGAATTAAATCGTAATTGATAACTTCCTCTGTAATTGGGTGTTCTACTTGAATTCGAGTATTCATCTCCATAAAGTAGAAGTTTCTATGTTTATCTACTAAAAATTCAACAGTACCAGCACCTTCATATTTAATAAATTCTGAAGCATTTACAGCTGCTTCTCCCATTGCTAAACGCAATTTATCTGTCATAAACGGTGAAGGTGTTTCTTCGGTCAACTTTTGATGACGACGTTGTATAGAACAATCTCTTTCTGATAAATGGCACGCTTTTCCAAAAGAATCTCCGACAATTTGAATTTCAATATGCCGAGGCTCTTCAATAAGTTTCTCCAGATACATTCTGTCGTCTCCGAAGGCTGCTTTTGCTTCTTGACGGGCAGAATCCCATGCGTCTTGCAGGTCTTCTTTTTTCCATACGGCACGCATTCCTTTTCCACCTCCGCCAGAAGTTGCTTTTAGCATCACTGGGTATCCCATTTCTGAAGCCAACTGCTCCGTTTCTTTAAAAGTTTCTAAGATTCCTTTAGAACCAGGAATACAAGGTACTCCGGCAGCCATCATTGTTGCTCTAGCAGAAGCTTTGTCTCCCATTTTATTGATCATCTCTGCAGTAGCGCCAATAAATTTAATATGATGCTCTTCGCATAATTTAGAGAATTTAGCATTTTCAGCTAAAAACCCGTATCCAGGGTGAATAGCATCTGCATTTGTAATTTCCGCGGCGGCAATAATATTAGACATTTTTAAGTAAGATTCACTACTTGGAGCAGGTCCAATACAAACTGCTTCATCAGCAAATTTAACGTGTAAACTTTCTGAGTCTGCGGTAGAATATACTGCAACAGTTTTTACCCCCATCTCTTTACAGGTTCTAATAACACGGAGTGCTATTTCACCTCTATTGGCAATTAATATTTTTTTAAACATACCTTAAAAATTAGTAGTATTCAATTAGAAATTAATTATGATGGATCTACTAAAAATAATGGTTGATCAAATTCTACAGGAGAAGAGTCATCTACCAATACTTTAATAATTTTTCCTGAAACTTCAGATTCAATTTCGTTAAATAGTTTCATTGCTTCAATCACACAAACGGTGTCTCCTTCTTTTATGACATCTCCAACTTCAATAAAAACAGGTTTGTCTGGAGATGGTTTTCTATAAAAAGTACCAATAATTGGAGATTTTACAGTAATATAATTTGCGTTTTCATCAACAACGTCTACAACAGGAGTTTCTGCAGCTTGACTTTCTATAGGAGTAGCCGGTGAGTGCATTTGAGGAATTCCAGCAACTGGAGCTGCTTGTAGAATTGTTGTTTCAGTTTTTGAAGCACCAGTTTTAATCGTGATTTTCACATCTTTCATTTCTAACTTTACCTCGCTTGCACCAGATTTAGCTACAAATTTAATGAGGCTTTGAATTTCTTTAATATCCATATTCTTTTAAGCTTTAGTTATTTTATGAGTTATATGCCCATTTTAGGTAGATAGCTCCCCAAGTGAAACCACCACCAAAAGCGGCAAAAATAATATTATCTCCTTTTTTTAATTGCTGTTCGTAGTCTGCTAATAATAACGGTAAAGTGGCAGAAGTAGTATTTCCATATTTATGAATGTTTACCATTACTTTGTCACTTTCTAGGCCAACTCTTTTTGCTGTCGCTTCAATAATTCTATTGTTTGCTTGATGTGGGACTAACCATTGAATATCGTCTTTAGTAAGATGGTTGCGGGTTAACATTTTTTCTGAAACATCTGCCATGTTAGAAACGGCGAATTTAAATACTGTTTTACCTTCTTGATGAACAAAATGTTGTCTGTTTTTAACAGTTTCTGCGGTCGTAGGAAGTATTGAGCCACCTGCGTCAATTTTTAAAAATTCCCTTCCGTTTCCATCACTTCGTAAATATTCATCTTGAAAGCCTAAATTTTCTGTATTGGGTTCGAACAATACGGCACCAGCTCCGTCACCAAATATAATACAAGTTGCTCTATCTGTATAGTCAATAATTGAAGACATTTTATCAGCTCCTATAAGCAATACTTTTTTGTAACGTCCAGATTCGATATATGAAGATGCCGTAGATATTCCGTAAAGAAAGCTAGAACACGCAGCTTGTAAATCGTATGAAAATGCATTTGTAGCTCCAATTTTTGTTGCCACATAAGCAGCAGTAGAAGCCACTGGTAAATCTGGAGTTGCTGTTGCAACAATAACCAAATCTATTTCTTTTGGATTAATGTTCGATTTTTCAATCAAATTGTTTGCGGCTTTAATCGCCATATAAGAAGTCCCAGCTCCTTCTTTTTTAAGAATTCTACGTTCTTTAATACCAGTTCTTGATGTAATCCATTCATCATTAGTATCAACCATTGTTTCTAACAACTTGTTAGTTAGAACAAAGTCTGGAACATATTTTCCTACTGCTGTAATAGCTGCAGTTGTTTTTGTCATAATAGTACCTTAATTTGTTTAAAGGAAGTTATTTTTAATAACTAAAACGAATATTCAAAGAAATGAAATTTATTTGCATTATTGCACAAAAAACGTCAAAAACAGTTAATTTTCGCTAAAAACCAAAAAAAAACTCTCAAAAAAGAGAGTTTTTTAACTTTTATAATATCGATTAAGCTTCTGCAGCAGCAGATTCTAATACAATTTGACCTCTGTAATAAAGTTTACCTTCGTGCCAATGTGCTCTATGGTATAAATGAGCCTCTCCGGTTGTAGGATCTACAGCAATTTGAGGAACACTAGCTTTATAGTGTGTTCTTCTTTTGTCTCTTCTGGTCTTTGATATTTTTCTTTTTGGATGTGCCATTTTATGTCTTTTTATCGGTTATTAAACTTTTTAATTTTTCCCATCTTGGGTCTACATTTTCTGTAGTTTTCTGTACTTTTAAATTTTCTAATCTTTCTAAAGCTACTGACTTCATTGTTCCGTCAATTACTTTTGGATGTGTTCTTTTTAAAGGAACTGCTAATACAATCATTTCATAAATATATTGAGCGACGTTTAGTTGGTATTCTGAATACGGAAGAATTAGTATCTCTTCATTATCGTCATTAAACGTTTCTCCAAATTTAACGAGGATTGATAACGCTCCGTTTATTTCTTGATCAAATGGTTCTCCACTTACATCACAGGCAATATTAACAGTGCCTTTGGCAGTAAATAAGAGATTTAGTAAAGTACTCTTTTTTTCTAATTGAAGAGTCACTTGAATATTTGTGTCAAAAAATTCATCAAAATGATGAGCTTCAAAGAACATATTGTCAATTTGATATTGAAACAGATGACTTTCTTCTTTCAATCCACTATACTGGATATTAAATTGTTTTAAGTCATTCATCTATAAAATCAATTTGAGCGTGCAAAGATATAAAAAAATGTTTTATTCTATGACGAATATTAAAAAAAGTAATGGTTTCTATTTATTTAACTGAAAGGGGTTTACGTGTGAGTATTTTGTACTCTTCTCTTTTTTTATATATTTTTATTGCGCTAAAAAGAGCTTCCTTAAAAGAAGTTGGGTTTGCGTTGTTTTTTCCAGCAATTTCATAAGCAGTTCCGTGGTCAGGAGACGTTCTTATTTTTGATAAACCTGCTGTGTAATTTACGCCATTTCCGAAAGACAATGCTTTAAAAGGCGCTAATCCTTGATCATGATACATAGCAATTACTCCATCAAATTGCTTATAAGTATCAGAACCAAAAAAACCATCAGCAGCATAAGGACCAAAAATTAACGTTCCATTTTCTTTTATTTTGGCAATTGTAGGTCTTATAATCTCATCATCTTCAGTTCCAATAACACCTTTGTCTCCACAATGTGGATTCAGTCCTAAGACAGCAATCTTCGGTTTGTTAATCGCAAAATCTTCAATCAATGTTTTGTGCATAATACCAACTTTCTTTTCTATCAATTCTGGTGTAATATTTTTTGCAATCTCTGAAACAGGAATATGCCCAGTTACTAAACCGACACGTAATCTTTCAGAAATTAAAATCATTAAACTTTCTCCATCTAACTCATTTTCTAAATATTCGGTATGGCCAGGAAAGTTGAAAGTTTCAGATTGAATATTTTCTTTGTTGATGGGAGCGGTAAGGAGCACATCAATTTTTTCGTCTTTTAAATGGGAGACAGCTGCTTCTAATGATTTTAAGGCATATTCTCCCGTAGTTGTTGTTGGAGTTCCTAAGTCAATAGAGATTTCTTCTTTCCAAATATTTAATAAATTAATCTTACCATGAGCCAACTGATTGATTGCCATAATGCCATGTATAGACACTTCAGAACCTAGTTGTTTTTTGTGAAATGAAATGGTTTTTGTTGATCCAAAAATTACAGGTGTGCAGAAATCGAGCATCCGTTTGTCTTCAAAAGTTTTTAAAATTACTTCGATGCCAATTCCATTTAGGTCTCCAATTGAGATTCCCACAACTATTTTTTCTTTTTTCTCCATATTTTGGTTCAATATTGTTAGCTTTGATTCTTGCAAAAATAACGAATTAATTTGATACATTATGTTTACTGGAATTATTGAATCTTTAGGACTTGTTACTGCTATTTCTAAAGAAAAAGAAAACATTCATTTGACGTTGAAAAGTAGTTTTACGAGTGAGTTAAAAGTAGATCAAAGTATTGCACATGATGGAATTTGTTTGACTGTAGTTGCTATTTCAAAGGATGAATATGTAGTAACTGCCATTAAAGAAACCATTCAAAAAACAACAATAGGAAAAATAAAGATTGGCGATCTACTTAATTTAGAACGTGCAATGATATTAGGAGATCGATTGGATGGGCATATTGTTCAAGGACATGTTGATGAAACGGGAATCTGTACATCAATAAAAAAAGAAAATGGGAGTACAGTTTTTACATTTGAGTACAATTCTAATAAGAATAATATCACAATAGAAAAAGGTTCTATCACTATAAATGGTGTTAGCTTAACCGTTGTCAATTCAGACGAGAGAATTTTTAGTGTAGCTATAATTCCGTATACGATAAATCACACAACATTTAAAAACTTAAAGAAAAATGATGCTGTTAATTTAGAATTTGATGTTATAGGAAAGTATGTAACGAGATTACAATCTCTAAAACACTAGTTGGCTTTAATTTTCTTAACTCCATAGATAATTCCAGAAAGTAATAAGAAAAATACACCTCCATCAATTGGTAATCCTGGTGGTGGTGGTGGTGGAATCGGTGGTGGAACAACTTGTGCGCTTATCGAAACAACAGTAAAGATTACTGCTAAAACAAAGAGATATTTTATTTTATTTTTCATAATTCTCGGGAGGATTGTTTAATCAAAGTTACAATATTTTACAATATTTAGAACTTTTTTCGATATTTTTTTTGTGGACCCAGAAGGGCTCGAACCTTCGACCCTCTGATTATGAGTCAGATGCTCTAACCAACTGAGCTATGGGTCCCTTAAAAGTTTGGCAAAACTACTGTTTTTTTAAACTCTGTCAAACATATTTTTAAATTATTGTTGCGTTATTAAATATTTCTGTTCATTAGGTCAATTCCAAATTCTTTCAATTTTTTCTTTGCACTTTCAGAAATGTTCATGGTTGATAAAATTTCAAAGGCTGTATTGGTATAATTGGTTATTTGATTTTTAATATGATGCGTAATATTGTTTTTTTCAAACAATTGTTTTACGGTTTCAATTTTCACCGAGTTGTCGTCAAGTTTTTTATGAAATAAGTCAATTAAAATGGTTTTGTCTTTTGCGTTAGCTACTTCTAAAGATTTTAAATAAAGATATGTTTTTTTGTTTTCGATAATATCACCTCCTATTTGTTTTCCAAAAGTTAAAGGGTCTCCAAAAGTGTCTAAAAAATCATCTTGTAATTGAAATGCAGTTCCAAGGTGTAGACCAAAATTATATAGTTTTTGAGAATCTTCTTCATTTGCTTTGCTAACAATAGCTCCCATTTGTAATGCTGCGCCAATTAATACAGATGTTTTTAAAGAAATCATTTGTAAATATTCTGGAATTGTAACGTCATTTCTTGTTTCAAAATCTACATCTAATTGTTGTCCGTCACAAACTTCAATTCCTGTTTTACTGTACAACGTTATTAATTTTTGAAATACATCAGAAGGATAATTTTCAAAATATTGATATCCTAGAATAAGCATTGTGTCACCTGAAAGAATGCCTGTGTTTAAATTCCATTTTTCGTGTATGGTTTTTTTCCCTCTACGGATGGGAGCATCATCCATAATGTCATCATGTATTAATGTGAAGCTATGAAACATTTCAATGGCTAATGCTGCTGGAAGTGCTTTTTTATAATCATTAGAAAATATTGAAGATGCGATTAATGTTAAAATAGGTCGGATTCTTTTTCCTCCTAATTGCAATATATAATCAATTGGTTCATAGAGGTTTTTAGGCTCTTTGATAAGGTGTTGATTGTTCAAATACAATGAAAAATCTTCTTGAAACTTTAATATATCCACAAAGTATATTTTTTGTAAAAATAGAGGAAACAAAGTGCTATTAAAAATGATTCTGTAAAAAAAACGCAAAACTTTGGAAACTTTTTTAGTTTTTAAAGTTTCCTATTGTATATTTGCATCAAATTATGAAAGATAAAATATTATATAGAGCTGCTGAAATGTTTTTAAACCTAGGGTTTAAAAGTGTTACAATGGATGATATTGCTAATGAAATAGGGGTTTCTAAAAAAACAATTTACAATCATTTTAGTAATAAAACAGATTTGGTAAAAGAAGTAACGGAATCTGTTTTTGAGATTGTTTGTACTGGAATTAATCTTATTTGTAGCAAAGAAGAAAATCCGATAGACGAGTTGTATAAAATAAAACGTTTTTCGATGGAGTATTTAAAAAACGAGAAAGCATCACCACAGCATCAATTGCAAAAGTATTATCCGAAAATTTATGCAACACTAAAGAAGAAACAGTTCAACGTAATGCAAGAATGTGTTATGGAAAATTTAAAAAGAGGTGTAAAGTTAGGTTTATACAGAGACACAATTGACTTTGGCTTTGTTTCAAGAATTTATTTTCATGGTATAATTGGTTTAAAAGATGCAGATCTGTTTCCGTTAAAGCAATTTTCTATGAACGATATTATGAATTTTTATTTAGAATATCATTTAAGGGGAATATGTACCGAAAAAGGAATTCATAAATTAAATAAAATTATATCAAACAATCAATTAGAAAAAAATGCAACATAAATTAATCCTGTTATTTAGTCTTTGTTTTATTACGGTGGGGTTTTCTCAACAAAAAGTTAAACAATTTACAATAGACCAAGCAATAACGTATGCTTTAAAAAATAATTACAATGTAAAAGTTGCCGTTAATAATATAGCAGCAGCCCATTTAAAAAAATGGGAAACCACCACAATTGGCTTGCCTAAAATAGATGCAACAATTGATTATCAAAATTGGTTAAAACAATTAACAACATTGTTGCCTGCTGAAATAATTGGCGGAGTGCCAGGTACTTTTGTTCCTGTTTCTTTTGGAACTGAACAAAATGTTAATGCAGCGATTACGTTAAAGCAGCTAATTTTTGATGGCTCTTATTTGGTAGGATTGCAATCTGCAAAAACCTATTTAAAAATTTCTGAGCAAGCAAAATCTAAAACAGATTTAACAATTAGAGAATCGGTAATAAATGCTTATGGAAACGTGTTAATTGCAGAAAAAAGCATTGGTATATTAGAGAGTAATCTCAAAATTTTAGAAAAAAATTTAAGCGATACTAAGAAGATCTTTGAAAACGGATTTAATGAAGAAGAAGATGTAGAGCAACTTCAAATTACATTGTCTACCGTTAAAAGTCAGTTGAATAAAACAAGGCGACTAAAAAACATTGGTTATAAAATGTTGAATTTATCACTTGGTGTACCGATTGATCAAAAAATTGTTTTAACAGATAATTTAGAATCTTTAATAGGATCAAATGTCGATTTAGATTTATTGTCAAAAAAATTTAATGTTAATAATCATATTGATTTTAAGATTGCTACAAATAATAGAGAAGGGAATAGGTTGCTCTGGTTATTAGAAAAAAGTAAGGCTTTACCAACATTAAAAGCATTTGTAAATTTTGGATATGCAGGAAACTCAAATTCTTTCAATTTTTTAAATAGCGATCAAAAATGGTACGACTCTTCTCTTTTAGGGGTGAGTTTAAACATTCCAATTTTTAGTAGCTTTGAGCGTAGATCAAAAACAAAGCAAGCAAAAATTGAGTTAGAGAATACAGATATAAAATTAATAGAATTACAACAACAACTCAATTTGGGTGCAGCAAATGCTAAGAGTGATTATCAATTTAGTATAGAACAATATGCCACAGCAAAACAAAACCTAAAGCTTGCAGAAAGAATAGAAAAAAAACAGCAAGTAAAATTCTTTGAAGGTGTTTCTACAAGTTTCGATTTGTCTCAAGCACAAAATCAATTATACACACAACAACAAAATTATATTCAATCAATGCTAGATGTAATCGCTAAAAAAGCAGCATTAGAAAACGCATTAAACATACCTTTAAAATAATCAATCCGGCATGAAAACAATTTATACAGTATTAATAGCAACCGTTCTTTTTATTTCTTGTGGAGAAAAAAAAGAACAAACAATCGAAGAAATAATCGCGACCAATGATATTTCAAAAATTAAAGCAAAAAAAGTTGAAATAGAAACAGTGCAACAAGGTTTTTCGGATCAGTTAAATAAGTTAAATGAAAAATTAGACGCTTTAGATACCAGTAAAAAAATTCCATTAATTACAACCTTTAAAGCTAAAGAAGTTGTTTTTACTCATTATTTAGAGTTACAAGGAAATGTAGAAACAAAACAAAATCTATTAATTTACCCAGAAATGCCAGGAATCTTAGAAAACGTATATGTAAAAGAAGGTCAGGGTGTTAAAAAAGGGGAAGTTTTAGCAAAAGTAAAAGATGGCGGATTGAGTCAACAATTATCGCAATTAGAAACTCAGATCGAATTGACCAAAACCATATACGAGCGTCAAAAAAGATTATGGGATCAAAAAATTGGTTCGGAAATGCAATATTTACAATCTAAAACAAATTATTTAGCACAACAAAAATCTGTAGAACAGCTGAAAATTCAAATTGAAAAAACAACAATAGTAGCTCCTTTTGATGGAGTTATAGATGTCGTTTTTAAAGAAGAAGGAACTGTTGTAGCTCCAGGACAAGGAGCAGAAGTTTTTAGAATCATCAATTTAAGTAATATGTATATTTCTATTGAAGTTCCAGAAAGATATATTGCTAGCGTTACAAAAAATAAAAAAGTAAAAGTAGAATTCCCAGTTTTAGGAGAAACTTTATTGAGTTCTGTTAGACAAGTTGGTAGTTTTATCAACCCAAACAATAGATCTTTTAAAATTGAAGTTCCGGTTGCAAATAAAAGCGGAAATATTAAACCAAATTTAACGGCAAGACTACAAATTAATGATTACACAAATACAAAAGCAATCTTAATTCCACAAAGTATTATTTCAGAAAATGCAAAAGGAGAGCAATTTATTTATGTTGTAAAAAACAAAAAAGAGAACAAAGAAGGTATTGCTCAAAAAGTGATTATCAAAACAGGTAAAACTCAAGGAGATATTATTGAGGTTTTAGCAAATTTACCTGAAGGAGCTGAAATTATTAAAGAAGGCGCACGTAGTGTAAACAACGGACAAACCGTTAAAGTTATCAATCAGTAAATAAAACAGGATGACAAAACAAAAAAAACAAGTAGATAAAGAGTTTAAATTATCGTCTTGGGCAATTCATAATAAAACAACCATTTATGTAATAATGGCTGTGTTGTTTTTTTATGGAATTTCTGCTTATTTTTCTATGGCAAGAGAAAATTTCCCTGAAGTAAAAGAAACTAAAATATACATTAGTACAGTGTATCCTGGAAACACTGCTGAAGATATAGAAAAGTTAATTACAGATCCGTTAGAAGATAAATTAAAAACGGTAAGTAATGTGGTAGAAGTTACTTCTACATCTCAAGAAGATTATTCGATGGTAGTTGTAGAGTTTGATGAAAACATTACTGTAGATCAAGCTAAGCAAAAGGTAAAAGATGAGATTGCAACCGAAACTTCTGGAGAGGATTGGCCAACTTTTAACGGTGCCAAGATAGAACCAAATGTTTTTGAATTAAGCATGTCTGAAGAGATGCCTATCTTAAATATTAATATTTCTGGAGATTATCCAGTATATAAACTAAAAGAATTTGCTGAGTATTTGCAAGATGAAATTGAAGATTTATCTGAAATTAAAAAAGCAGATATTCGTGGAGCTCAAGATAAAGAAGTAGAAGTTGCAGTAGATGTTTATAAAATGATGGCTGCAAAAGTTAGTTTTAACGATATAACTGGCGCAATTAGTAACGGAAATGTTACCATGTCTGCTGGTAATTTTATTACAAGTGGTCAACGAAGAACCATTAGAATTATTGGTGAAATAGACACGCCATCAGATTTAGGAAACTTTGTTATAAAATCAGAATTTAACAATCCGATTTATTTAAAAGACGTTGCTACAATTTCATTTAAAGACAAAGAAAAAACCACCTATGCTAGAGAAAAAGGAGCGGATGTAGTGATGCTTGATGTAAAAAAACGAGCAGGTAAAAACATGGTTGCGGCTGCAAATCAAATACGTGTAATTGTTGACAATGCCATCGCAAACCACTTCCCAAAAGATTTAAAAGTTACAGTTGCAAATGATCAATCTTCAAAAACGATTGGGCAAGTAGATGATTTGGTAAACAACATTATTTTCGGAGTTATTTTAGTAGTAACCGTTTTAATGTTTTTCTTAGGATTTAAAAATGCAATTTTTGTTGGATTCGCAATTCCAATGTCAATGTTTATGTCTTTAATGATCTTAAACTTGTTTGGCTATACAATGAACACTATGATTCTTTTCGGATTAATTATGGGGCTCGGGATGTTGGTAGATAACGGAATTGTAGTTGTCGAAAACGTTTATCGTTTGATGGATCAAGAAGGAATGAGTAGAGTAGAAGCTGCTAAGAAAGGAATTGGAGAAATTGCATTTCCTATTATCATTTCTACAGCAACTACTATTGCTGCATTTATTCCGTTAGGTTTATGGCCAGGAATGATGGGTGATTTTATGATTTTATTACCAATTACGTTATCCACCGTTTTAGGATCCTCTTTACTAGTTGCAATTTTCTTTAACTCTGTATTGGTCTCTCAATTTATGAGCGTAGAAGATAAAGACATGCCGGTAAAAAGAATCATTATCATAACAATTGTTATGGCTGGTTTAGGAGTTTTAGTATTGCTTTCTGGCAGTGCTTATAGAGCTTTAGGAACTATCATGATTTTTACAGCAATTATGTTGTGGATTTATAGATTGTTTTTAAGAAGATGGGCAAATAGTTTTCAAAATAATGTGTTGCCAAAACTTGAGTCTTGGTATGAAAGACAATTGAAGAGCGCTTTGTCTGGTTGGAGACCTTATGTGTTAATCGTAGGAACCTTTATCTTATTATTTGCTGCTTTCGGAACTTTTGGCTGGTCTTTAGGGACACAAAGAACTAAGGTTGAGTTTTTTCCAGATAATAAACCAAATCAAATTATTGTATATATAGAATATCCTGAAGGAACAGACATTGAGAAAACAAATGAAATTACGAAATTGGTAGAAGTAAAAGTATCAGATGTTTTATATAACGATACTTATATGGATGGAGATTACAACTTTATGATAGAAAGTGTGGTCTCTCAAGTTGGTGCAGGAGCAGGAAACCCACAAACAGACATGGGTTCTGCAGCAGAAATGCCTCATAAAGGAAAAATTACTGCTTCTATGAGAGAATACAAATATAGAAGAGGTTTAGACAGTGAATTGTTACGTCAAAAAGTACAAACTGCTTTGGTTGGTATTTATCCAGGAGTATTAATTTCTGTTGAAAAAGATGCTAATGGTCCACCAGTTGGATCTCCAATTAATATTGAAATTGAAGGAGATAATTATGCAGAATTAATTCATACAGCACAAAGAATGCGTGATTTTATCAACACGAAAAGTATCTCTGGAATTGATGAATTAAAAATTGATGTAAATAGAGACAAACCAGGAATGCAAGTGCTAGTTGATAGAAAAAAAGCTGGTGAACTAGGTGTAAGTACAGGTCAAGTCGGGCAATTATTAAGGGCATCAATTTTTGGGAATAAAGCAGGTATTTATAAAGAAAATGGAGAAGATTATGATATTTATGTTCGTTTTAATAAAGAAGATCGATACAATAAAAGCGCTATTTTTAATCAGAATATTATTTTTAGAGATCAAGCTTCAGGAAAAGTAAAAGAAATTCCGGTTTCTACCGTTGCCAAACAAACTAATAATTCAGGTTTTAGCGCAATAAAGCATAAATCAGTAAAAAGAGTTGTAACGGTATATTCTGCGTTAACGCCAGGAGAGACAGATGCAGGTGCTGTGGTTCGTAAAATTCAAGAAGAAATGAATAATTTTAAAGATTTACCAAAAGGAATTAAGATTGATTATACTGGTCAGATTGAAGAACAAAATAAACAAATGAACTTTTTGGTTGGAGCTTTTTTTACAGGGTTAGGATTAATTTTCTTTATTTTAATTTTTCAATTTAACTCGGTTTCTAAACCAGGTATTATTATGTTGGCCATCTTTTTGAGTTTCATTGGCGTTTTTGGGGGATTGGTAATTTCAGGAGCTCCATTTGTTATTATGATGACGATGATGGGAATTATTTCTCTAGCAGGAATTGTGGTAAATAACGGGGTTGTATTGTTAGACTACACACAATTATTAATAGACAGAAAGAAAGAAGAATTAGAGTTAGATGAAAATGATTATTTAGATAAAGAGAACCTTTTTCTAAGTATTGTAAGAGCTGGTAGAGCTCGTTTAAGACCCGTTTTATTAACAGCAATTACAACAATTTTAGGATTAATTCCGCTAGCAATAGGTTTAAATATAAACTTTTTTACATTGGCAAGTGAGTTAAATCCACACATATATATAGGAGGAGATAATGTTGTGTTTTGGGGGCCATTAGCTTGGACAGTTATTTATGGTCTATTTATCGCAACATTTTTAACATTAATAGTAGTGCCAATTTTATTTTACTTAATTACAAGATTTAAAATGTGGTTGCGTTTAAAAATAGCATAACAATTCGTTGTAATTGAACCGTCTTAAAAAAGTCTGAAGAATTTCTTCAGGCTTTTTTGTTGCACTACTTTTTATAAATTTTGATATAGTTTTTGAGTTAAAATAGTTCCATCTTCTAAAATTGCTTTAACAATAACTAAGGTATTTGATTTTATTTTTTTTGAAAGTATTATAGTGTTTTCTATTTTGTTTTTTTGAGTTATAATATTTCTCCCTAAAAGGTCATAAACCAAAACTGTAGAAATTAATTTTTTATTGCTAGTTGTTATTTCTATTTGATTGTTAGAATTGGTTAAAAAAATCAGTTTCGTGTAGCTTTGCGTCACTTCATCAATATCTAAAACATTTAAAGCAGATGTTATTTTTAAAACAAAACGATTGTCAAAAGTACCTATACTTGTAACCGAAAAATTGTAATTAGAATCTTTTAAGTCGTGAACTGTTTCTGGAGTAGTAGAATTGTCAATTAAAAAGACATTAGAACTGTCTAACTTCCCTTTGAGATGATCAATAGAAATGGTTAAGTTTCCTGTTTTAGTTGTTGTAAAACCAAGAGGTATTTCCTCAGTATCTGTCAATGGTTTTTTTCCTTGAATGGCATAAGGAGCATTATCAATAATTGAATAGAAATTAGCCCCAACACCAGAATTTAAACGCAATCCGTCATATTTTTGATCTACATTATCTGTAGCATTTTCTAGAAATCCTATTAAAATTTGACTAAACATATTTTCTCCAAAAAAGTTTAACCAAATTTTATCTTTTTCTGTTACTACATTAGTTTTGTAAAAGTTAGTATTTTCTCCAGACAACCTCATGGCATTTGTAAAAGTTACATTTCCGCTTGCAATTGTTGACACAAAAAACCCTTGACCTGAAGCAATAGAATTAATTGGAGCAATACACCCACTACAACCAGCAGTTCCTCCAGTTGCATTCCATGATACATAATCATTTTGACTAAAATTAGAAGTAAAACTAGCATCTGTATTATGTGTCCAGAAGTACAAAGTCCCTCCAAGTACTGATGAGTTTGCTGCAATAAATGCGTCGGCATTTATTGCAGAAGGATATGGGTTTCCAACAAGGTTCCAATCGTTATCTACATTTGCATCATTGTTATATGAAGTCGTAATAGTTACATTTCCGCTATTAAATTCTGCACCCGTAAAATTTGCAGTATATGAATTTGGGTAGGTAATTCCAGGATCTCCTTGAGTAATGTATCCCATGCCAGGTATCATAGTACTAGCACTTGTTTCTGATTTCCAACCTTGTGTTACAGGAACAAAAGAGTAATAAGATCTTGCTCCAGAAACCACTTCTTGTAAAGTAGAATTCTTTAATGGAGAAGACCAATAGGTAAATACATTTTTTGAAGGCAATGATGTTGTATTTCTTTTAACTAGATAGCTCCCTGAACCTGTTATGGTTGCTGATGAAGAAATTTGTACTAAACTACCATCACTATTAACAATAATAGATCCGTTGTTTATAAGGTTTCCTTCAATGGTTAAAAATTTGCTAGATTCAATAGTTACAGTATTTCCACTTTTTATTTCGAATTCACAACTATTGATAGATGGGTTTATTGTCATGTCATAATTTCCGTTGATAATTGCTTTTACTGTTGCAGTTGGTTCACCGTCACTCCAAGTTGTACCATTCCATGTTGTTTTACTTTCTGTATCTGCAGTAAAGATTGCATCATCTACAGCCCAAATTTCATTTGTAGAATTGTTTTTTAGTTCAATTTTTACCCGTAGAGTTGCAGACGATGGTAACCCGTTAATGTTTAAGGTACTATATCCATCTGTTGTTCGATTTCCAGTTCCAGTCGGTGCAAATGTAGAAGTTGTATTATTCCCATCATAAGTGGTCGTTGCAGTTCCTGTACCGCTTGTAAAAGACCAACGTGCATTATTCGCCGAAGCGCCAGTTATTGTTAATTCTTCTGAATAAGTTGTTCCGCTATCTATACTTACAAAAACTTTTACATAATCTGTTGTTTCTGCTCCATTGCCACTCGTTCCTGCAAAAGAGGCTAATCGAACAGAAAAAGACACATTACTTGCACTCGAAGCATCTAGCGTTGCAAATTCAATTGTTCCTGTAGTATTGCTTACTTTTAATCCTTGTGATCCACTCACATACATTGGAGAAGAAGGAAATGATCCATTTCCAGAAGATGTTGTAGTACTTGTTCCTGTGTATGTTAAAATTGGACTCGCTGGAGAAGCTTCAAAATCTTGTTGATATAAAACTCCTCCAGTACTTATATCGCAAGCTTGAACCGAACTTGTTCCTGTACCTTGAATATTAAAAGTATAAACTCCCTCATCTGCATCATCACTATTGATAGTAATGATTGCAGTTCGTATTCCATCTGCATTTGGATCAAAAGTAATCGAAAAAGATGTTGACCCTCCGCTTGAAATAGATGTTATTGGGTTTGTAGAAATTGTAAAATCTCCTGAGTTTGTTCCAGAAATGGCTGGGTTTCCAGACAGTGTTAATGTAGCGGTTCCTGTATTTAAAATAGTAAATGTTTTGATAATAGATCCAGAAACGGTATTTGCAATTCCAAAGTCTGTTTGATTAGAAGTGTTTGTTGTTGTGGTGCCATCTGCAATAGAAATACTATTTCCTTGTAGATCTATTTCAGGATTGCTAGAAGCACAATTATTGGTATATGAACCTAAATTTGTAACATCGTTACTAGCAGCACACACCCACTCAGTATCAGGATTAAAGGCATCACTTCCGTTGGTATCCCCAGCAGAAACCGAAGCTTTTCTACGCAATACGCCGTTTGCTGTTCCTGTGTTACAAGTAGTTCCTGTCCATTCATTTCCTGGGTCTGTTCCAATCTGTCCAATAACATCAATGATGGTTGTGTTTTTTCTTAAAGCCACTGCATCATCTCCGTTAAAGGACATAACACCATTTGTTGTTGATAAGTCAGCCGTAACTCCTAAGTTTTCTGAAGAATTTTCGATTACAAAAGTAGTGTAAGAAGCAATGTTTCCTGATAAAGATAAAGTATTTGAAACCGTAGAACTTCCGTTGGTATAACTAACAATATCATAGGTTGATAAATCAATAGTTGCTCCTGTAGGATTGTATATTTCTAAATATTTATTATTGCTACTGCCTTCATGATATTCAGAGATGAACAACTCGTCACAACCAGTACCTCCGCCACTAGTAGTTCCTGTACCTTGAATATTAAAAGTATAAACTCCCTCATCTGCATCATCACTATTGATAGTAATGATTGCAGTTCGTATTCCATCTGCATTTGGATCAAAAGTAATCGAAAAAGATGTTGACCCTCCGCTTGAAATAGATGTTATTGGGTTTGTAGAAATTGTAAAATCTCCTGAGTTTGTTCCAGAAATGGTTGGGTTCCCAGACAGTGTTAATGTAGCTGTTCCTGTATTTAAAATAGTAAATGTTTTTACAATAGTTCCAGAAACTGTAGTTGTTGAACCAAAGTCTGTTTGATTAGAAGTATTGGTTGCTGTGGTGCCATTTGCAATAGAAATACTATTTCCTTGTAGATCTATTTCAGGATTACTAGAAGCACAATTATTGGTATATGAACCTAGGTCTGTAACATTGTCACTAGCAGCACACGTCCATTCGGTATCAGGATTAAAAGCATCACTTCCGTTGGTATCTCCAGCAGAAACCGTAGCTTTTCTACGCAATACGCCGTTTGCTGTTCCTGTGTTACAAGTAGTTCCTGTCCATTCATTTCCTGGGTCTGTTCCAATCTGTCCAATAACATCAATGATGGTTGTGTTTTTTCTTAAAGCCACCGCATCATCTCCGTTAAAGGACATAACACCATTTGTTGTTGATAAGTCAGCCGTAACTCCTAAGTTTTCTGAAGAATTTTCGATTACAAAGGTAGTGTAAGAAGCAATGTTTCCTGATAAAGATAAAGTATTTGAAACCGTAGAACTTCCGTTGGTATAACTAACAATATCATAGGTTGATAAATCAATGGTTGCTCCTGTAGGATTGTATATTTCTAAATATTTATTATTGCTACTGCCTTCAAGGTACTCAGAAAAAAACAGATCAGAACAATTATTACCGCCTGTTCCGGTAAATTTATCTTCTGCTTGTGTTCCTCCCCAAATAGTGGTCGCAAATGCAGGGTTGTCTATAAATGGATTTCTATTTCCTTGTATAGATTCTAATATGGTATTACGTTGAGTTTCATAAGCAGAAACAGGATCAGCTGCATTCCAATCCAAGAGTAAATCAATCATGTTAGTGTCGGTTGAATTTGTCGATCCTATTGTAACTCCAGAAGGCAAACATCTAGTATCATAACGTAAGTACATATACATCATCATTCTAGCTACATCACCTTTCCATTCATCACCAGGATACCATCCAGAACCTGTAACTCCAGCATTTCCTGATCCAGTAATATATAGTAGATTTCCTCTATTGCTATTCATTGTAATGTCTGAAGCACGTAATTGATGAGCGTCAGCACCGGGGCCAGAAGTCCCTAAATTAGGAGTTCCTAAAGATTTTGGATATGTGTGTTCTCTATTCCATTGAGTTCCAGATGTACCACCATTTAAGTCTTTTCCTCTAGTTCTGTCTGTAACATAATTGCCATCTGCATCGTTATATCCGTAAAGAAGAAAAACATTGAGACTATTGTTAGGGTCTAAATCGGTTTGTTTAAGTGCATCCCATACTCCAGGGGTATATGATAAGTTTGTTGTATGGGTATTGATAATTTTGGTCGCTAATTCAGTTTTTAGAGCTGATCCGGTAAGGGTAAGATTTACATCATTGTAATATGATGGAGTTTGAGAAAATACAGCAATAACTGAGAATAAAGCTATTAGGGTTAACTTTGTTTTCATAAAAGGGGATTAAAAAAATATGGATGTAAATATATGTATTTTTTTAAGGGAGAAATAATTTTTTAAACATTTATTACAGCCCTTTTTTAGTCATCGATTTTCCGTTTTCTAAGACCGTTTTTAACTATAAACAGCACTTTATTCTCTTAAGATTAATTTTTAATTTTTTTCTATTTGTGCTACTATTGTTTTTTATTTTTCTAGCGATTTTATTTGTAAGTTGCTAAATATTTGATGCGTATAAAAAATGGATGTCGCAAATGAAAAAGAATACATATTTTTCTATTGAAGAAGTTAAACGAAAGTTGGAAAGATATTGTGTCTATCAAGATCGATGTCATAAAGAAATTGAGATAAAATTGAAAGAATTTGTCTTAATTGAAGAAGCTCAAAATCAAATTTTGTTACATTTATTAGAACATGATTTTTTAAACGAAGAGCGTTTTTCTAAAAGTTATGCAAGAGGAAAATTCAAGATTAAAAAATGGGGAAGACAACGAATTATTAGAGAATTAAAATTCAGAAATATTTCTGAATACAATATTAAAACTGCATTAAAAGAAATTGATGAAGAGGATTATTTAGAGACACTACATACAATTGCAGTTAAAAGAAGTTTGTTACTTCATGAATCGAATTTTTACAAAAGAAAAAAGAAATTATCAGATTTTTTAATGAGAAAAGGATACGAATTCGATTTGATTTATAAAGAGGTGAATGAAATTTTAAAAGACAGATGAGCAAAAACACTCATCTGTCATAAAAGAATATTATTTCAAAATTATTTTTTTAGTCACTTGTTTTTCATCCACAGTGATTTTAGCAAAATACAAGCCTTTAACATAGGTTGCCATATTTAGTTCAAAATGATTATTGAATTCCCTGGTTCCTTTTTGTTCTAAGACTAGCTTTCCAGTTACATCATAAACTTTTACAGAAAATGTAGCACCTTCTTGCCAATTAATTTCAAAAATAGAAGACGAAGGGTTTGGGTAAATTGATAAGCCTTTAATTGCGCTAACTTCGCTAACAGGTAAAACGCCGTCAATAAGCAAATCATCAATTAGTACTCCTTCTTCATTAACAGCAGTATCTGCAACAAATTTGAATCTAAAAATCATAGAACTTTCATTTGTAAACGCTGCTAAATCATAACTATACTCATGTAGAACTGCATTGTTTCCACCTAAAATATTTGTATCTTCTCCTTCTCCGGTCCATTGTTTTCCTGGTAATCCATTTAAGGTAGAAGAACTGTTGTACCAGTTAGCATCTGTAGCACTTCCTAAAATCGTCCAAGTTGCTCCTAAATCTGTAGAGTATTGTACATACATATGATCCCAATCTTGCTCAATATCAAAAGCCATCTTAAATTTTAAGATAGGGTTACTTACCGTAGATAAATCATAACAATTGGTATACAGATAACTAGTGGTTCCATCTGGGTAATTTCCTGATAATCCCGTCACATATGCACTAGTACCAGAACCAACAGTATTTAACAATGTTTTGTTTGGAACGCCTCGCTGCCAAAGATCTGTACCAGTATTTGTTTCAATCAATAAATTATCTGCATCTGCTTCAAAGGTGTTTATTGTGGTTGGCGTAGCATTGAACTCATTGATAGCAAATGTAGAAGATTGAACATTATTTTGACTATACGTGTCATTTGTGATTGTCGTTTCCACACGCATCGTATGATTCCCTTTACTTAAATTTGATGTAGGGATTACTATGGTGGTTGAAGCTTCTGAGTTTAATGTCCCATTCCAAGTATAAGAACTACTTGCTTGACCATCAAAAGAATAATTAACAGTGATACTGCTAATCACAGCAGTTCCTTGATTTTTAACTATTATTTTTGGACTTATTCCAGAAGAACAATTAATGCTATTAGTAGGTTCTTGAATTGAAAGTAACCGAACATCATTCATTGGTAAGACTTTTGGAATGTCGGTAACAAAAACGCCTCTTCCGTAAGTTCCTGCATATAATTTTGCGTCTTCTTCATTAATGTCTAAATCTCTAACTTGAACATTTGGTAGTTTGTTTTCAAAAACTTCCCACGTAGTTAGGTCATCATTAATATAGTATACTCCTAGTGTGGTTCCAAGGTATATCGTGTTGTTTCCACTTCTAGCATGATGTTTTACTACTAATTTAGTTTCTGAAGGAAGATTTCCAGTAATGTCTGTAAAAGTAGGAGAAGCGTCTAAGATGTTTACCGATTTAAAAACTTTAGGACCTGTTACAACCCAAGCGATATTAGAATCTAGATTGCTTATTTCAATGCCATTAATCGTGCTTCCAGTAAAGGGGATTTTTGTAAAATTAACGCCACCATCTGTACTTCTAAAAAGTTCTGCTTTTTCAGTCAGGTAGATGTTGTTGTCTTCATTTGGGTCAATTTCTATATGATCTATATCATCAAATACTCTTAGAGAAGCACTCGAAACCACCGTCCAACTACTCCCAACTAGTTTATATAATTTTTTGAAGCCAGAATACACCACTCCAGCGCTATTAATAACCATCGGCGTTACCCATTCACCACCAGAATCAGTTCCACCTGATTCTCCCGCAGGAGGGCCGGTAATACCTTGATTTGATTTACCACCAGTTGTAGTCTTGTTTAAAACTCCACCATATTGTGAGAATCCATAATGGGTATTTGGCTCTGTTGGATGTGCCTGTCCTTCCATTCCATCTCCACCGTGCCAGTTCCTCCAAGTGTTTTCATTAATAGCCATTCCTCCATTGTCTTGTATTCCTCCAACAATATTGTTGGAGTTTTGTGGTGATACAGATATTTTATAGAACTGGCTAATTCCCATTGTTTTTGTGAGGTCTGTAAAGTTGACACCTTCGTCTGTCGATCTATAAACTCCACCATCTGTACCTGCAAAAAACTTTCCGTCTATAAAACGTAAAAAATGAATATCGGCATGTGAAAAATTAGGCTGATCTGGACTAAACCATTCTGTTAATTTGGTAAAACTATTTCCGCCATCTGTAGATTTCCAAATGTCTAATACTCCTACATACACAATATTAACATTGTTTGATGATACTGTGATTGCTAAATCAAACCAAGCTTGAGTGCTTTTAAAAATATCAGAAATTTCGGATGTTTTTGTAAAAGAAGTACCGCTATCGGTTGATTTAAAAACACCATTAAAGGCACTTCCGCCTCCAGCACTTACCATATATACATAGGTTGGGTCTGCAATGGTAACATCAATGGTTAATCTTGTAGAACCTGTTAACGTTGGGATTACTACTTCTGCAAAAGACTCACCAGAATCGGTAGATTTATAAAATTTAGAACTCGAAACAGCATACCAAGTTGTCGCATCACCAGGTTTCATTTTTAAATCTAAAACATTTTTATCTAATTTCTGTACCCAATTTGTTCCTCCATCAGTTGTTTTAAAAACCCCATTGCTTGTCGCTACTAAAATAGTATCGGTGTTATTTGGGTCAATATAAATTTCATTCATAGAATTAGGATTTCCAGCAATGGTTCCTGTTGCATTCCATGTAGCTCCTCCATCTGTTGATTTCATCACACCTACAGAATAAGAATCATTTGCATCATCATCTCCTGTAGCAATATAAATCACATTAGAATCTGATGGTGATATTGCAATTCCAGAAACCCCAATTTGAGGTAAGTAATCGGTTAATGGTTGCCAGTTAATCCCTGCATCTATAGATTTCCATATTCCGCCAGCAGGTGCACCTGCATAATACGTGTTTGAATTGTTTGGATCTACTGCGATGGTATTGATACGCCCTTGTCCAGAAGATTTTAGTGTGGAAGAAGAATATGTGTTAGAACTAGAATTTGGTCCAACCGATTCCCAATCGCTATTATCTACAGATGTTTTTGCCGCTTTTAGTTGGTTTTTTTGTCTCCAAGCATTCCATAGTTTTTCAGATGGAGCGATAGTTCCATCATCATTTAAATAAAAACTTGCATTGTATTTCCATCTTTCAAAAGGTTTTAATCCACTTCCTTTTTTAAAGCGATCAATGGTGTTGAAATATTTTTCTGCAGCGATTGTAATATCATTTAAAGTAGTCACTCCTTTTTTCTTTAATGAGGATTTCATCCAAGGGGCATTTTCTTGAAACGATTGTGAGAAAATGCTTAGGGGAATCATTATTAAAGCGATTAATAGTATTTTTTTCATGATTACTTTTTTAATTTTTGTTTATAAATAGAATCTTTTTCTTTGTTTATTTTTATAATGTCATTGATGTTGTCGTTAGGAATTGTCATAGATAACACATAATGTTTAATTTTCCATGTGCCATCTGTAAACTCTAAAACACCAGATCCTCTGCAAAGTCCCATCCAAGTATCTAATAATTCATCAAACCAAACGATTTCTTTATTTTCGCTAAAATAAACATTTCTTTGTAAAACCGAAAAACTCCATGCTTTTCCATTGTCAAAAAAAGGTTTGCTAAAAGAACTAAACTGCTTTTTGTTCCATACTTCTGCAGCATCTGTTCCCACAAATACAGAAACCCGATCCATGGCATTAAAATAATTGGTGTAATTTGCATTAGCCGCTGCTTTATGCCAATTATTGAGTAATGAATCAATTTGGGTTTTGGTTGTATTATTTGTGTTGGTTTTAGTACAGCTTACAATAGTGATACTGATGGCTAATGCATGCATTAATTTTTTCATTGCTGTTTTTTCTTTCTTTTAGGAGTTTTTTCTTCCATTTTTTTTTGACGCTTAATAGATTTCTTTTTTGAAACATTTAAATTGATTATACTATTTTTACTATGAATTTTCTTTTCTAACGCCATTTGAGAATACACGGTATTTATTTTGGAGTTAGTTGCGGCAAAGGCTTCTAAAATTTTTGCAACCTGATTGTTTACTTCGTTTGCAGATATGGCAGAAATATAAGTCATATCTTTTAGTCGCAATACTTCATTTTCTAGCACATTAATACGCGTTTTAAAAGCAGGTGTCCCTAAATCTCGAGGACGAATGCTATCTTTTAAAAGTTTTGTCAACTCAGCCAATTCTAAGGCATTATTTAATGCTTCATTTGCAGAAATAGAAGAAAATCGGTTTAAAAAATCATTGAAAGCACTGTATTCTTTCCATGTCGATATTTCTTTTTTTGAAATGCTTTCTAAAGAGAAATTCACCAAATGTTTTTGCACAATGCTTCGTTGGGGTTTTAGGTTCTTACTTTTTTGCTGTATGGTTTCTTTTTTACAAGCAAAAATAAAAACTAATAAAAGAAAAGCAATGTGTTTTTTCATTCTTAAAATGATAATTATTTAAGCTCTAAAAGTACATTTTTTTAAGCAATGAAAAAAGCTTCTTTGTTAATTCTAAAAGGATCTTTTGAAACACAAAAAATGCTATTTGTTAAATTTATAGATTCTTTATTTGAGAATACTTAAATTAAGTATCTTTGGATTGACTAAATTTTGAAGTTTTATAAAATGAGTGATACCATTTTGATTATTGGTGCTTGCGGGCAAATTGGAACAGAACTTACCGAAAAATTAAGAGAAATATATGGGAATAACAAAGTGATTCCGTCCGATATTAGAGAAGGCACTGATGAAATGATGAGCACAGGTCCTTTCGAAATTTTAGACGCCACAGATCCCAAAGAAATTTTAAGAGTTGTAAAAAAATATGAAATTACTCAAGTATATTTAATGGCTGCGATGTTATCTGCAACAGCAGAAAAGCATCCAAGAAAGGCATGGGACTTGAATATGAATTCTTTATTAGCGGTATTGGATTTAGCAAAAAACAAACATATTAAACAAGTATATTGGCCAAGTTCTATCGCTTCATTTGGACCAACATCCCCAAAAGTAAACACACCGCAACAAACCATTATGGAACCCTCTACTGTATATGGAATTAGCAAACTATCTGGCGAGCAATGGTGTCATTATTATCATGAAAAATATAGTGTTGATGTGAGAAGTATTCGATACCCAGGAATAATAAGTTGGAAAACCAAACCAGGAGGAGGAACGACAGATTACGCAGTTGATATTTATTTTAAAGCAATCAAAGAAACAGCGTATGAGTGTTTTTTGTCTCAAAACACACGTTTGCCAATGATGTACATGCAAGATGCGATTGCTGCAACAATTAAAATTATGCAAGCCGATAAAAGTCGAATAAAAACAAGAACTTCATACAACTTGGCAGCCATGAGTTTTACTCCACAAGAAATCTATGAGGAAATCAAAAATCATATTCCAGCATTTAAAATGACCTACAAAGTAGATTTTAGGCAAGAAATAGCTGATAGTTGGCCGCAAATTATTGATGATTCTCAAGCGAGAAAAGATTGGAATTGGCATCCAAAATATGATTTAAAATCGATGACTGTTGAAATGCTAAAAAATTTGAATTCATAATTATGCTTGTCTTATCTTTGTGCACTTAAATAATTAAAATGCAAGTAGATTACAAAACAATTTCTGATGCTGCAAAAGTTTGGATATATCCATCAAACAGAAAATTTTACGATACAGAAATAGAAGGATTAAAAGGAAAAATTAATTTATTTTTAAATAACTGGAATACTGAAAAGAACTCTTTTAAAGTTTCTTATAAATTATTGTACAATCGGTTTATTATTCTGTTTGCAGATTCTGATGTTGATATTACCATTGCAGATATAGATACCTCAGTTCAATTTATTTTGCAATTACAAGTTGCGTATGATGTAGCTCTTTTAGATAAAATGAATGTGTGTTTTAAACAAGGAGAATATGTGCAGTATAAAGAATTAAAAGAATTTAAAAAGTTGTTAAAAAATAGAGCTGTTACTGGAAAAACGATTGTTTTTGACAATTTAATTCAATCTAAAGAAGAGTTTGAAAACTATTGGGAAGTTCCAATTTCTGATAGTTGGTACGGCAGATTTTTAAAAAATTAACGAATTATTGATTTATTAACGTTAGAAGTAGAAGCTTGTTTTTAAATTTATCGATACAACATCAACTATTTTACAAGAATTCTTTTATAAATTTTGATAAAAAAACCGTATTAAAATGAAAATAAAATTTGTAAATCATGCTTCTTTTATTATAGATTCACCAAAGGTAAAATTAATTTGTGATCCTTGGTTTGAAGGAACAGCTTTTGATAATGGCTGGAGTTTATTGTCTAAAACACAAATGAAATATGAAGATTTTAGCGAAATCACTCATATATGGTTTTCACATGAACATCCAGACCATTTTTCACCCCCAAACCTGGTTAAAATTCCGTTAGAATACAGAAAAAAAATAACAGTTCTTTTTCAAGAAACTACAGATAGAAAGGTTGCAGAATTTTGTAAAAAAATTGGGTTCAAAGAACAAATCGAACTTAAGGAAAACACGTTTTTTGAAATTGCAAAAGATTTTGAAATTTTATGTAATCCTTATACCGATGGAGATTCATACGCCTTATTTAGAATAGATGGATGTACAATTTTAAACTTAAATGACTGTATTATAAATTCTGAAAAAAGCGCTTCTGATTTAGCATCGTTGGTTGGAGAAGTTGATATTTTATTTACCCAATTTGGATATGCAAATAAAGTTGGTAATGTTGATGATGTGGAGTATCGAAAGTTAGTTTCAAGAGAAAAACTAGAAAGAATTAAGCATCAAAGTAAGCACCTAAAACCAAAGTCAATTGTTCCATTTGCAAGTTTTATTTATTTCTGTCATGAAGAAAATAAGTACATGAATACAGGCATGAACACAATTGGTGAAGTTTACTCTTTTATTGAAAAAGAATTAAACTGTAAATGTGTTGTTTTATATCCAAATGATTTATGGAATGTAAAAGAAGAATGGGACGCTAAGATGTCGATTGAGAAATATAACGAAGACTCTCAGAATGTTAAATTGCAAAAACCTCTTTTTTCTACTAACGTAAAATTTGAAACGTTAAAGATTCAAGGAAGTCATTTTAATAATCTTTTGATAAATGGTTTTCCAAACCATAAACGAAAAATAGAATCATTAAAAGCAAATATTTATTTGACAGATTTAAAGACATCATTTTCCTTTACAGGAAAACACGGATTGCAAATGTCAACTTTAGAATATGACCGATGTGATATTGCACTCAGTTCAGAATCTTTAAGTTATTGCTTTAATAATTTATGGGGAGGAGATACATTAAGTGTCAATGCACGTTTTCAAACAACAAAATATGGCGAGTATAAGAATTTCAGAATTTTTGGAATGATGGCTTCTCATTTAAACAGAAAAGAACCGTATAATTTTCCTAGTTTTTATGTTGTTTTAAAGGGGAAAATAAAACGATTATTATTTAGAAAAAACTAGAACAACGTAAATCCAATTCCAAGAGAAATACTGTCTAGATTTCCTTTTTTAAAGTTCGCAATTTTTTTTCTATGAAAATCTATTTTAATAATCGTATTCCACCTTGCAACACCAGCAATTTGCCAACCAATTCCGAGTCCATAATAACTACCATTTTCATAAATTGATGAAGGTCGCCACATGTTTCCATAACTTGTAGAAACAAAAAAAGTATCATCTGCATCTTCCATAATATTATAAGTCAATTTACCAAAAGCAGGAATTGCATTAATTCCAAGCCGAAAATGACGATCGTAACCTGCATGTAAACTAACCAACCAACGTCTATCAATTTGATATCCAAAACCAAGTCTAAACAAAAAAGAGCTCGGTTGTAATAGCATTTCTCCATCATCAGGATCTAACGTGTAATTTGGATTGATAGCAAAAGTGGTATTAAATGAACCAGTAAAAAATGGTTTTTTAAAACTTTCTTGTGCTGTTGCTGAAAATATTGATAATAATAGAAATGAAAGTAAAAATTTTTTCATAGAATTTTTTTGTCCAGTTTGGAGAAACAAAAACTATTCCATTTCTAAGTTTTCAATAAAAGCCTCAATAGAAACTGCTTTTTCTACGGAATAATCTCCAATTTTTGTTCTACGCAAAGCAGATAAATGCGCGCCAGAATTTAATGCTTTTCCAAAATCAAAAGCCAAAGAACGGATATATGTTCCTTTGCTACAAACTACTCTAAAATTAACTTTAGGCAATTTAATAGTTGTAATTTCAAATTCAGAAATAGTGATTTCTCTAGATTTGATTTCAGTAGTTTTCCCTTTTCTTGCCAATTCATATAATCGAACGCCGTCTTTTTTTATTGCTGAAAAAATAGGCGGTTTTTGTGGAAGGACACCAATGAAATTTTTGGCGGTTTTATGAAGTAATTTTTGGGTGATGTGAGCAGTTTCAAAAGTAGCATCGATTTCGGTTTCTAAATCATAACTTGGTGTTGTTGATCCTAGTGTAAAGGTTCCAGTATATTCTTTTGATTGCTCTTGGTATTCGGAAATATTTTTAGTTTGTTTTCCTGTGCAAATAATTAGCAAGCCTGTAGCTAAAGGATCTAATGTTCCGGCATGACCCACTTTAATTTTTTTAATATTAAATTGTCTTTTAAGATGCCAACGAATTTTGTTTACAGCCTGAAAAGAAGTCCATTCTAAGGGTTTGTCAATCAACAAAACTTGTCCATTTTTATAATCTTCTAGCGTCATAATTTATTGTTCTGGAGGTAGTAAAGTCTCTAAAATTCAAGTACTCAAGTTTTTTAGAAACTGAATCAGTAGCATTTAATTATATTGTTAATTTATAAATAAAGAAATGGATAATTAGTAAGCTTATTCCTAATACAATTCTATAATATCCAAAAATTTTAAACCCTTTTTTACTTAAATAATCAATAAAAGATTTTATAGCAATGAGTGCAACAATAAAAGCAATGATGTTTCCAATAATTAAATAATTTATTTGATTGCTATTTAGTTCGAAACCAGCTTTGTAATAATCGTATAGTTTTTTTGCAGTAGCTCCAAACATTGTTGGTACAGCTAAGAAAAATGAAAATTCAGCTGCCGTTTTTCGATTGATTTTTTGCGTCATTCCACCTACAATTGTTGCGCCACTTCTAGAAGTTCCAGGAATCAATGCAATACATTGAAAAAACCCAATTTTTAGAGCGGTCATATAATTGATTTCTGTGTGTGCTGTTGGATTATTTTTATCGAACTCTTCATTTGCTTTAAACCAATCATCAACTTTTAATAAAATAAATCCACCAATAATTAAAGAGATAGCAACCGTTAACGGACTTTCTAATAAGTCATCAATAACATCATTTAAGAGCAGTCCAAAAACTGCAGCCGGAATAACTGCAACAAGAAGCTTTAAGTAAAAATCAACACTTTGAAAAAAGCGTTTCCAATACAAAACCACAACAGATAAAATTGCACCAAGTTGAATTACAATTGTGAACAATTTGGTAAAATCATCGGTTGCTATTTTCATAAAAGAAGAAGCAATAATCATGTGCCCAGTAGATGAAACAGGTAAGTATTCTGTAATCCCTTCAATAATTGCCAGAATAATTGCGTCTAGTAAATTCATATTTATTTTTTAGGATTCGCTAAAATGGCATAAATCTCAATTGCCAATCCTATTATTACTAACGTAGGCGCTAAACGTATTCTTTGCCAATTGTAAATTTCTTCATTAAAAATAGTTGGATTATCACTTCCGCCACCAGCCATTAACATAAAACCAAGAGCAATAACTGCCAGTCCAATGAGCATAATAATGTAGTTTTTTTTTCCGAAAAGAAATTGCGGTTTTAAATTATTGTTTTCTTTTTTCATGATAAAAAGTGTTCTTTTTAAAGACAAAACATCAATAATAGAGTTCGTCTGTTTGTAAATTTAAAAATCGTTGTGTGGCAAAATATGTACTAATCCAAGTAATAATTAATGCCGAAATAATAACACCCCCAAAAAGATAGCTCAACAATATATAGTCGGTTAATAACTGTAACGAAGGAATGTATTTGTTTGTGTAATAAATAGCGGTTGCGAGTCCTATAAGCGCAATAATAGAACCAATTATTCCTAGTTTAATACCTTGTAAAATAAAAGGTTTTCTGATAAAACTTTTGGTAGCGCCAACCATTTGCATGGTTTTAATATTAAACCTTTTTGAATATACAGATAGTCGAATAGAACTGTTAATTAAAATCATAGAAACCAACCCAAAAAAACCACTAAATATGAGTAGCCAAAAACTAATTTTCTGAATATTTTTTGTCAGAAACCTAATTAATGGCTTATCATAAGAGACTTCAAATACAAAAGCGTTTTTTTGAAACCGTTGCTCTATTGCTAACATTTTTTCTGGAGTAACATAGGCAGCCTTTAAGTAAATATCAATGCCATTTTTAAGCGGGTTTGTGCCTAGAAATTGCAAAAAATCTTCTCCCAACTCTTTGCTATGTGTTTTTGCAGCCTCTTCTTTTGAGGTGTATACAATTTTATTGGTAAAAGGTTCTTTTAATAAAGATGCTTTTAAATTCTTAATATTTTGTTGATTCACATCGTCTTTTAAAAATAGCGTCATCGCTGTTTTTTCTTTAAAATGATTAGCAACACTTGTCGATTTTAATAAAATTAACCCCAAAACACCTACCATAAATAAGACCAAAGAAATACTAATAACAACCGAAAAATAGGAGGATCGTAATCGGCGTTTTTGGTATGTGTCAAAAGATGTAGACATAGATGTTGTTAGATTCTAGCTCGCAAGATAATAATTAGTAAACAGTTGGCAGTAACAGTTGGCAGTATTTTAACTAATCAATTTCTTGACACAATTCTATTAAAACTCCGTTCGTGGTTTTTGGATGTAAAAAAGCAACCCATTTATTATCTGCACCGAGTTTTGGTTCATCATTTAAAACGGTAAATCCTTCTGTTTTTAAACGTTTTATTTCTGCTTTAATATCTAAAACTGCAAAAGCAATATGATGCACTCCTTCTCCTTTTTTTTCTAAAAATTTTGCGATTGGACTATCAGGATTTGTTGCTTCAAGTAGCTCAATTTTATTTGGACCAAGATCAAAAAAAGAAGTTTTCACTCCTTCACTTTCTATTGCTTCAATTTTATAATGAGGTTTTCCAAAAAGAGTGGCAAATAGTTGGTTTGATTTGTCTAAATCTTTTACTGCAATGCCGATGTGTTCTATTTTTTTCATTTCGAGAGTTTCAACTCATCAAAAATAAACATTCTTTTGGTAATTATCCGTAAATTTGCCACATGGAAGAAACTAATAGACAGAAAAAGATTGCTGGAGTAATACAAAAAGACTTGGTTGATGTTTTACAAAGGGCAGCACAAGATGGGATGAAAGGAACGATTATATCTGTTTCTAAGGTACGAGTAACTACAGATTTAAGTATTGCTAAAGTATATTTAAGTGTTTTTCCATCAGAAAAAAGAGATGAATTGTTAAAAGGGATTCAGTCTAACACAGCTTTAATCCGAAACCAATTAGCCATTCGCACAAAAAATCAGTTGCGCAGAATGCCAGAGTTAACTTTTTATGGCGATGACTCTTTAGATTATATTGAAACCATTGACAAATCATTAAGAGGAGAAGATGTGAACCCAATTGTAAATCCAGAGATTTTACCGAAACGCAAAAGAAGTTAATTTTTAAACCTAATATTGAACTTTTCCTTATACATAGCCAAAAGATATTTGTTTGCTAAAAGCAGTAATAATACAATAAACATTATTACAATTATTGCTTCTTTTGGAGTTGTCATTGGTGCTTTAGCACTGTTTGTTATACTATCGGGGTTTTCAGGTTTTAAAACGTTTACCAATACCATGTTAAACGATTCTGATCCTGATATTCGAATTTCTACTACACAAGGAAAATCTTTTTTATATACAGATAGTCTTGCTAAAATTATCTCTAAAAACAGAGATATAGCCACCATTGCAACGGTTATTGAAGAGCGCGTTTTTTTACAATACAAACAAAAAGAGCATATTGCGTACATAAAGGGTGTAGGTTTAAACTATAGTGATGTTACAAATTTAAATACCGCTTTAGCAGTAGGGCAATGGCTAGATGCAGATTATGTTAAAAGTGCTGTAATTGGCTATGGTATTTCTGATAAACTTTCGTTAGGGATTTTTAATTTTGGGGAGTTGTTAGAAATTAAAGTGCCAAAACCAGGTAAAGGGTTGTTATTAAGTAAATCTTCTGCTTATAATTCTGTAGAAGCTCAAATTGTAGGTGTGTATTCCGGATCTGAAGAATTTGCCAATAAATATGTTTTTGTTGATATTAGATTGGCAAAAGAGCTGTTAAATTATAAAGAAAATCAAGTGACTTTACTGGCTTTGAAGTTGCATGAAAATGCAACTGTTGATCATGTTGCAGAAATGCTTCAAAAAAAATTGGGAACCGATTTTAAAGTAGCAACCAGAATGCAATTTAATGCATTGACTTATAAAGTGCTAAACACAGAAAATTTAGTTTCGTACTTGATTTTTACGTTGATAGTTATCATTGCATTGTTTAATGTAATTGGTGCTATTATTATGATGATTATTGATAAAAAGAAAAATTTACATACACTTTTTAACCTTGGTGTAAGTGTAAAAGAAATTAAAAGAATTTTTATGTATCAAGGGTTTTTATTAACCTTATTTGGTTTGATTGTTGGCTTACTTATTGGGATTGTCTTGGTCTTTTTACAGCAGCGCTTTGAACTGTTTATGATAACGCCAAGTATTGCATATCCTGTTGAATTTAGATTTTCAAACCTGGGTATTGTTACCCTTACAATTGGTGTGTTAGGCTTTATAGCAGCAAAAATTGCAAGTAGTAGAATTTCTACTAACTTTATTGAAAAGTAATTAACTAAAATCTGTAATTACAATATTTCCAAATTTTTCCAACACTTCATCAAAAGCAGCAAACACATCTTTTGCATCGTCAGAAGTAACCATTTTCATCCTGTATTCTTTAAAATGTGGAATTCCCTTAAAATAATTGGTGTAATGCCTTCTCGTTTCTAAAACGCCTAGAATTTCACCTTTCCAATCAATAGCCATTTTTAAATGTCTTCGCGCAATTTCTACACGTTCTGCAATTGTTGGAGAAGCCAAATGTTCACCCGTTTTAAAAAAGTGTTTTACTTGATTAAAAAACCAAGGACAACCAATGGAAGCTCTTCCGATCATTGCGCCATCTAAACCATACACATCACGCATTTCCATCGCTTTTTCTGGTGATGTAATATCGCCATTTCCAAAAACAGGAATATGCATTCTTTGGTTATTTTTTACTTCTGCAATTGGTTTCCAATTGGCACTTCCTTTATACATTTGTGCACGAGTTCTACCGTGAATAGAAATTGCTTTGCAACCGACATCTTGTAGTCGTTCTGCAACTTCTACAATTCTAATAGAATCTTCATCCCAACCTAAACGTGTTTTTACGGTAATTGGCAAATTGGTGTGTTTTACCATGGCTTCGGTTAAAGAAACCATTAAGTTGATGTCTTTTAAAATTCCTGCTCCAGCACCTTTAGAAACTACTTTTTTTACAGGACAACCAAAATTAATATCAATAATATCTGGATTCGATTTTTCTACAATCTCAACTGTTTTTAACATCGATTCTAAATTGGCGCCAAAAATTTGAATTCCAACTGGACGTTCTTTTTCGTAGATATCTAATTTCATCACGCTTTTTGCAGCATCACGAATCAATCCTTCAGAAGAAATAAATTCTGTATATACAACATCTGCGCCTTGTTCTTTGCACAAAGCTCTAAATGGTGGATCACTAACATCTTCCATTGGTGCTAACAACAACGGAAAATCTGGTAATTCTATGTCTCCAATTTTAACCATGGTTCAAAAATACTTATTTTATATCAAAAATAACACCTGTTAGTTTTTAAACTAACAGGTGTTATCATTTTATTCGTATAAGGTTAAAACTGAATATCAGCTTTAACTTTTTTGCCTTTTCTAGTAAAAACAACAGTTGTTTTATCACCTTTTTTAAATACTGATAAAGCTTTCATATAGCTCATCATATCTGTAACTTTCACACCTCCTAGTTCAACAACAATATCTCCTTTTTTAATTCCTGCTGTAATTGCAGGTTTTCCTTCAGAAACCCCATCAACACGCATTCCTTTTCCGTCGTACATATAATCAGGAATAACTCCTAAACCAACTTTAAAACGAGGTGATTCTTCACTTTCGTTTTTTGTTTTTGTAAAGGCTAACTTTCCGTTGTCATTTAAATTAGAAATCAGATTAAAAATATAATTAGAAATGCTTGTCATTCCTTCATAATTTAATGTTTCAGTGTCGTCGCTTGGTTTGTGATAATCTTCGTGTTGTCCTGTAAAAAAATGCAAAACAGGCATGTCTGCTAAATAAAAACTTGTATGATCGCTTGGTCCAACACCAGATTTTTTTTGAATCAATTTAAAATCGTTGTTTTGAGATTCTAATACTTGTTTAAAAACAGGCGAAGTTCCTGATCCGTAAACTGCTAAAGCACTATCTTTTAATCTACCAACCATATCCATATTTATCATATAAGAAACAGATTTTGTATTGATTGTTGGATTTTTTACAAAATAATTAGAACCTAACAAGCCCATTTCTTCGCCAGAAAAAGCGATGAATAGATAGTTGTTATTTGTATTGGTGTTTTTTAAGTTACTTGCTAAATTTAACATTACTGCAACTCCACTTGCGTTGTCATCTGCTCCGTTATGAATTGCTTTGATAGAATCTCTGTATAAAGAACCATCGCCACCATAACCTAAATGATCAAAATGAGCACCGATAATTACAGTGTTTTTTGCTTTGTTATCTATAAATGCAACAACATTTCTTCCTGTAATTGTTCCGTCAGCGTTTTCGGTAAATTTTATTTCTTCGTGCGGATGTGTTTTTGGTTTAAATGTAAAAGACTGATAAAAACCATCAGTTCCTTTTGGTGTTAATCCTAATTTTTCAAATCTGTTTTTAATGTATTCAGAAGCTTTTATTTCTCCAGGAGTCCCTGTCTGTCTTCCTTCTAATGTATCATCAGCTAAAAAAGAAACATCTTCTTTAATTTTGTTTTCAGGTTTGTACTCTTTATTGCAAGAAATAAAGAGCGATAAAAAGATTAAAATTAGTAAGTTTTTCATGGTTTATGTATTATTTTTGTCAAAAATAGAGAATAAATATCATTTTATATTATAAATAAAAGAGAATGAAATTAAGATCAATATATTTCGTAGTTTTTATTTTTATAAGCTTGTCTTGTAAAGATTCTAAAAAAGCAGAAAAAAAAGAAACCAATGCGTATTCTGGAGCAACTAAAATTGTAAACGTAATACATTATCCAAAAGAAAAACATTTAAAAAATGTAAAACAATTAACTTTTGGAGGTGATAATGCAGAAGCCTACTGGAGTTTTGATGGAACAAAAATAACATTTCAATCAAACACAAAAGCGTGGGATTTAGAATGTGATCAAATTTTTATGATGAGTGCAGATGAGGTGCTTACAAAAGGAAAAAAACCACAATTAATTAGTACAGGAAAAGGGCGTACAACGTGTAGTTATTTTTTACCAGGAGATAAAACGATTGTATATTCTTCTACACATTTAGCCGGTGATGCTTGCCCACCAGCACCAAAAAAAGAAGATCATGATGGTAAATATATTTGGCCAGTTTATAGTTCGTTTGATATTTTTGTAGCAGATCTAGAAGGAAATATTACAAAGCAATTAACCAACGAACCAGGTTATGATGCAGAGCCAACAGTTTCTCCTAAAGGAGATAAAATTGTATTTACATCAACACGTTCGGGCGATTTAGAGTTGTTTACTATGAATATTGACGGATCAGATGTAAAACAAATCACACACGAATTGGGTTATGATGGTGGCGCATTTTTCTCTCCAGATGGCACAAAATTGATTTTCCGTTCATCACGACCAAAAACACCTGAAGCAATAAAAGAATATAAAGATTTATTAGCACAAGGACTTGTGATGCCAACAGATATGGAATTATACACCTGTAATGTTGACGGAAGTGATTTGAAAAAAATTACCGATTTAGGAAGTGCAAATTGGGCACCATTTTTTCATCCAAGCGGCAAAAAAGTAATTTTTTCAAGCAATCATCACAAAGAAAAACACGATGGATTTAACTTGTTTATGATTAATATTGATGGTACTGGATTAGAGCAAATAACTTTTGATGGTGTTTTTGATGCATTTCCAATGTTTTCTCCGGATGGTAAAAAACTGATATTTTCTTCTAATAGAAATAATAATGGTACGCATGACACGAATTTGTTTGTAGCAGATTGGCAAGACTAGTTTAAATACTTCTCGATTGTCTCCTCGAGCGGAGTCGAGAGGTTATAATTAGTTCTCGACTCCGCTCGAACGGACAAACTTTAAGTTATTATCAGTTTGAGTAAATTTTTGAAGAATGAAAAAATTTGTATCGAGAACAAGATTTATTGGATAATCAATCAATCATAATTAAAGTATATTTACGCACTATTTTAGAAATCAGATTTAACAAAATGAAGAATATTAGAAACTTTTGCATTATCGCACATATCGATCATGGTAAAAGTACCTTAGCAGACAGATTGTTGGATTTTACAGGATCTGTAACCGATCGTGAAAAGAAAGATCAGTTATTAGATAATATGGATTTGGAGCGCGAACGTGGAATTACCATTAAGTCGCACGCAATCCAAATGGATTATATTCATGAAGGCGAAGATTATATATTAAACCTTATTGATACTCCAGGTCACGTAGATTTTTCTTACGAAGTATCTCGTTCTATTGCTGCATGTGAAGGAGCATTGCTAATTGTTGATGCAGCCCAAAGTATACAAGCGCAAACAATTTCTAACTTATACTTGGCGTTAGATAACGATTTAGAAATTATTCCTATTCTAAATAAAGTTGATTTGCCGAGCGCAAATCCTGAAGAAGTAACAGATGATATTGTAGATTTATTAGGTTGTGACGCTGAAGAAATTATCCACGCAAGTGGGAAAACAGGTTTTGGAGTTGACAATATTATTGAAGCAATTATTGATAGAATTCCTGCTCCGAAAGGAGATCCAGAAGCGCCATTACAAGCACTTATTTTCGATTCTGTTTACAATTCTTACAGAGGAATTGAAACCTATTTTAGAGTTTTAAACGGAGAAATAAAAAAAGGACAACGTATTAAATTCATGGCAACAAATAATGAATATTTTGCTGATGAAGTTGGTACTTTAAAGTTAAGTCAGGTTGTAAAAAAATCTGTAAAAACAGGTGATGTTGGATATTTAATCACAGGAATTAAAACAGCAAAAGAAGTAAAAGTTGGAGATACTATTACGGACGCTACAAATCCTACTCAAGAAATTATTGATGGTTTTGAAGATGTAAAACCAATGGTTTTTGCAGGAATTTATCCTGTTGATACAGAAGATTACGAAGAGTTGCGTTATTCTATGGAAAAACTGCAACTAAATGATGCTTCTTTAGTTTTTGTGCCAGAAAGCTCTGCTGCTTTAGGTTTTGGTTTTCGTTGTGGATTCTTAGGAATGTTACACATGGAAATTATTCAAGAACGTTTAGAGCGTGAGTTTAATATGACGGTTATTACAACGGTTCCAAACGTTTCGTATCATGCGTACACAAGAAAGAATCCAAAAGAGATTATCATTTTAAATAACCCTACTGATTTACCAGATCCGTCAAGTTTAGATAGAGTAGAAGAACCATATATTAAAGCATCCATCATTACAAAATCTGATTTTGTTGGTCAAGTAATGGGTTTGTGTATTGAAAAAAGAGGAGAAATTACCAATCAAACCTATTTAACAACTCAGAGAGTTGAATTAACTTTTGATATGCCGTTGGCAGAAATTGTGTTTGATTTTTACGACCGTTTAAAAACAGTTTCTAAAGGCTATGCTTCTTTTGATTATTCTCCAATTGGTATGAGAGAATCAAAATTAGTGCGTGTAGATATTTTATTAAATGGACAACCAGTTGATGCACTTTCTGCATTATTACATGCAGATAATGCGTATTCTATCGGTAAAAAAATTACAGAAAAATTAAAAGAATTAATTCCAAGACAACAGTTTGATATTCCTATTCAAGCAGCAATCGGAGCAAAAATTATTGCGCGTGAAACTACAAAAGCATTGCGTAAAGATGTAACTGCAAAATGTTACGGTGGAGATATTTCTAGAAAACGTAAGCTGCTAGAAAAACAGAAAAAAGGAAAGAAAAGAATGCGTCAAGTTGGGAATGTAGAAATTCCGCAAGAAGCATTTATGGCAGTTTTAAAGTTGAATGATTAGTTTTTTTAGAAGAAAATTCTTTACCAACAGATGAGAACAAGGGTATGTAATTATCGATTAAGATAATGACATTATTAAAGTGCTCTAAATGAAACTAACTGGTTTTCTAAAATTAGATAGTAAGTTATACAAATAAACTCTTTCTTAAAATTAACAAGAATTAATTACTGCCGTTAATCCTGTTTTCTTCATCATTATTAGAATTTCTTTTAGATTTTTTCTTTCCAAATTTAGAGCCAAAACTATACGTTAAACGCAATTGAATATTTTGTCTTGAACCATTACTTTCTACTTGTGCAGTTCCGTTTCCGTAATCTATATTCCCCACAAAACCTCTGTTTAACATTTTATTAAATCCTAAATTCATTTTTAATTTATCTTCTAAAAACTTTTTACCAAAAGAAAAATCTAATCCTGCTAACCAATCAACATCTATTTGTCCTTCTAGAGCTCCTGTTCCGTAATTTCCACTTAACTCAAAGTTGATATCCCAAGGTAATTGATAACTTGCTTGAATGAACCAAATTAAATTCCATTTATTTAAATCCACACCATACGTTGATGATTGATAATCTGTATTGGTAACAATAATGCCTGTATAACCATCTAAACCTTTTAAGAAATTTACTGGCGCAAACAATCTAAAGTTCCAGTTAGAATTGTTTTCTACATTCACTTCTTGCTGTCTAATTTGTGCTGTAGTATTATCTTGTTTAATTAATTCAAAAAGAACATCGTCAGTTTTACTATAACCTATCGTAAAAAACGGCTGACCTTCATAGGTTAAATTAAATTGATAATTGTTTGTAAAAGAAGGAGTTAGATTTGGATTTCCTTCACCTGCTGAAAATGGGTCTAAAAAAGTTTGAAAAGAGTTTAAGCTGCTATAAGAAGGTCTTTGAATTCTGTAACTATAAGACAAACTAGCACCCAAAACTTCTGTTAATTTTCTGCTGATAGAAGCACTAGGAAATAATTTTTTGATGGGTCTTTTTTTAACGTCATTAATTATAGAACCATTTTTTATAAAGATTGATGTACCGTCTGTATTACTATCTTCATAACGCAATCCTCCAGAGAAAGACCATTTTCCGTAGGTTGTAGATATTTTTGAGTATAATGCAAAAATAGTTTCGTCAATTAAGAACCGGCTACTTTCATCAACCAACAAATTAAAAGCTCCATTATTATCAATTAAAGATTGTAAATCATTGTCAGTTTCTACATTTGCATATCTAGTTCCTGCGCTTATTTTTAAGTTTTCTGAAAATGTTTTTGTGTAATCTACTCTGTAAGTCTTAATGTTGTATTTGCCATCTTGGATATATTTTCTGTTCGTAAAAGGTACTGTGCTTCCTGTAGTTCTTGACAAAATATTTGTATTGTCATTTGTATAATCTACATAATTAAAATCGATAACAAGTTTGTCTGTTTCTGTTTTATATTCGTAGTATGGGTTAATGTTGAAATTTTTTCTTTCTCTATCAAAACTGTTTTTAGAGAACAATGTGTTTGAATTGTTTGCATCAGAAATAATTGTTTGACTACTAAGAATTCTATCTGAGACTCGGCTGTTTAAACGTCCACCAATTCCAATAGAATGTTTATCGTTGATATAGTAGTCTAAATTCCCGCTAATTGTAGAATTATTTGGATCGTAAGGCTCTTTTGTAATTTGATCATAGGTTTCATTGCCAACAGCTCTTACCAAAAACAAATCATCTCTCCAAGTAGGTTGTGAGTAATTCAAATTAGTTTGCCAATTTAACTTGTTCTTATAACTAGCAATAGAAAAGCCAGATCCCCACTCAAGTCCATTATCTTCGCCAACCCAAGAGTTTACACTACCATGCGTTCCTAAACGCACATTTTTCTTTAAGATGATATTAATAATTGCTCCAGAACCAGAAGCTTGGTATTCTGCTCCAGGTTGTTCTACAACTTCTATTTTAGAAATATTGTCAGCAGGAAAATCTCGTAATAATGTTTGAATATCCATATATTCTGTAGTCTTTCCGTTGATTAGGATTTTAACACCTCTATTTCCAGCAATTGAAATGCCATTGTTAGTTACTAATACTCCAGGAACTTTGCGCATTACGTCTTGTAGACTTGTGTTAATCATTTCAGATTTTTCTAAATCGACTACCAATTTTTCTGCAGTTTGTTTAATTACTGGGCGTTTACTTTTGATAACAACTTCATTTAAAGTTTGAGTTTCTTCTTTTAATTTAATTGTGAAGTTTTTACTCTTAGCAAGTTGAAATTCTTTTATATTTTGAGTTTTAAAACCAAGCATCGAAACTTCAATTCTGTATTTTCCAGAGATCACATTTTCAAATATAAAATTTCCATTGTCATCAGAAACAGTTCCTTTCGGATTGCTTTCTTCTACTATTTGATATAAGATGATATTTGCATAAGGTAAAGCTAGCTTTTGAGTATCAATAATTTTCCCTGATATAGAATGTTGTGATAATGCTGCTAAAATTCCGAAGAATAAAAGAAAAGTACTTGTTGTTAAAAATTTCATTTAGGTTAATTTTATTAAATGACACTAAAATTTCTGCTTTGTTACTCTTTGAAAACTAAAAATAGACGAATAGAGATTCTTTTTCTATTAAAGCAAGACGCTTTAAATCAACAGAAGGTTGCATCCAAAAAAAACACTCTTGAATTTTCAAGAGTATTTAAAAAATAAAAAAATGTGTTCGATATTAATCTCTACCACCTAAAATTTGTAATCCCCAATACAATAGCATTGCTAAAGAACCCAATGCTGCTACCAAATACGTTCTTGCCGCCCATTTTAGAGCATCTTCAGCACCCATATATTCTTCTTGACTTAACATGTGTTTATTTTTTAACCAAGCTAAAGCTCTATTACTTGCATCGTATTCTACAGGAAGAGTAATAAAACTAAACAATGTAGCAATTGCCATCAATCCTAATCCGCCAATAGCAATCATATATCCGATGCCTGCATCACCAGAAGTAGCCCCCAAAATGATACCTCCAATCACCATCCATTGAGAAAAACGGGAAGAAATATTTACCATAGGAACCAAACTAGAACGCATCGATAACCATTGATAAGCTTTTGCATGCTGCACCGCATGACCAACTTCATGTGCAGCTACAGCAGCAGCGGCAGCATTACGCTGATTGTAAACACTTGTGCTAAGATTTACAGTTTTATTTTTCGGGTTGTAATGGTCGGTTAATTTTCCTGGAGTAGAACTTACTTTCACATTTGTAATGCCATGATCTGCTAACATTTTTTCGGCAATTTCTGCACCACTCATTCCATTCCTTAAATGAATGTTAGAATATTTTTTAAATTTCTTTTTTAAGGTGTTACTTATTGACCAGCTTATCAAAGAGATAATTCCAATAAGTATGTAAAATCCAATCATAGTTGTTATTTTTAAATTTTAATTCAATAATTCTTGATAAATTTACAACATAAAGTATTCCAATTTATTTTTTGATGCCAAAATGACAACAAATCCAAAAATCTTATTGATATATACAGGAGGAACGATAGGAATGATAAAAAATTATCAAACCAACGCTTTAAAAGTTTTTAATTTTGAGAAACTTTTAGATAAAATTCCTGAACTGAAACAGCTAAATTGTACAGTTGATACATTTTCTTTTGATGAACCCATAGACTCATCAAATATGTGCTTAAAAAGCTATGTGTTAATTGCAGAAGTTATCGAGAAAAATTATAAAAATTTTGATGGCTTTGTTGTGTTAACGGGTTCAGATACAATGTCATATACGTCTTCTGCATTAAGTTTTATGTTAGAAAATTTAGAAAAACCAATTATTTTTACAGGCTCACAATTGCCAATTGGTCATTTGCGAACAGACGCAAAAGAAAACTTAATTACATCTATTGAAATTGCTTCCTCTAGAGAAAATAATATTCCTATTATTTCTGAAGTTTGTTTGTACTTTGAATACAAATTATACCGAGCAAACAGAACAACAAAAATTAATGCAGAACGATTTGAGGCTTTTGCATCGTTAAATTACCCACCATTAGCAGAGAGTGGAGTTCATTTAGATTTTAATTCTGAATTAATTTATAAGCCCAGTAGAACCCATAAAAGTTTGATTGTTCGTAAATTAATGAATGAGAATGTAGCAATTTTAAAATTATTCCCTGGAATCACAAAAACAACTGTCCAAAGTTTTTTGAAAATCAATGGACTTAAAGGCCTCGTCTTGGAAACTTACGGAGCAGGAAATGCACCAACAGACCCATGGTTTATAGCTCTTTTAGAAGAAGCAATAAAATGTGGCATATATATTGTTAATGTTACGCAGTGTGCAGGAGGCAGTGTTATTTTAGGACATTATGAAACAAGTATTGGCTTAAAAAATATTGGCATGATCGATGGAAAAGATATTACAACAGAATCTGCCATTGCAAAATTAATGTATTTACTCGGAGATGAAATTTTAGATGCTGAATTTAAAACAGTGTTTGAAACTTCTTTAAGAGGTGAGATGCATTCCTAGATAAAGTATTAATTTGATATAGATTTCATAAAGATATTTGATGGCTATTGCTATTTTGGTAGCGAAATCTATAAATTTTTAAAATTTAGGTATAAAAAGGGTTGTTTTTTTTTAATGAATCAACATTTTTTTGTTAATTGGCACTCTCAAAAGAGTAGGTTTTGTTTTTTTGAGATTAAAATCAATATCTTTAAACCCAATAACTATTAAAATTTAATTATACAAAGATGAAAAAAGTAGTAAATTTCCTAACTGTAACAGGATTCATGTTTTTTGGAGCCATTCAATCAACTTTTGCACAAGAAGCAGAAGTTTCTTTTCGACAAGAATTAAAAATACGTTTTATTGAAGGAGGTCCCTTTTTTATGGGAATTGTTTTAATAGCATTAATCTTAGGACTGGCTATTGCCATTGAAAGAATCATTTATTTGAATATGGCAACCACAAATACTAAAAAATTAGTAGCAAGTGTAGATGAAGCTCTTAGTTCTGGTGGTGTAGAAGCTGCAAAAGAAGTGTGTAGAAATACAAGAGGACCAGTTGCATCTATTTTTTATCAAGGATTAGACAGAATGGACGAAGGTGTAGAAGCTGCAGAAAAAGCTGTAGTTGGTTATGGTGGAGTTCAAATGGGGTTGTTAGAAAAAAATATTTCTTGGTTATCTCTATTTATTGCCCTAGCACCAATGCTTGGTTTTATGGGAACAGTAATTGGAATGATTGGAGCATTTGACGCAATTGCAGCAGCAAATGATATCTCTCCAGGAGTAGTAGCAGTAGGTATTAAGGTAGCCTTACTAACAACTGTATTTGGTTTAGTTGTAGCAATTATATTACAAATTTTTTATAATTATATCGTTTCTAAAGTAGATAGTATTGTAAACAGTATGGAAGACGCTTCAATTTCTTTAATTGATTTGTTGGTTAATTATAAAAAATAAAAAATTATGAATAAATTATCTAAAATAGTAACAGCCGTTGCTGCTGTTATTGGGGTGATTGGGTTCTTCTTTTTCATAAGAGTTCTTATGGCAGGAGATGACGCAATAGAAAATGATGCTGCTGTACAAGCAAGTATTGTCCCTCCGTTTATTACATTTTCACTAGCTGTTTTTTATTTAACAATTGGTGTTACCATATTCTTTTCTTTAAGAGGCATGGTTCAAAATCCAGAAAATCTTAAAAAGACCGTGTTAAGTTTAGTAATGTTAGGAGCTGTGTTAGCAGTTTCATATATGTTTGCTTCTGACGCAGAAGTTACAGATGTATTTGGAAAAACTCTTAAAGATGGAGAAGCAGGTGCTACAAGTAAATGGGTTGGCACTGGAATTATATACAGTTTAGTTTTAGGTACTATAGGCTTAGTGCTTTTTATAGTTGATTTATTAAAAGGACTAGTAAAATAAGAAATTATGGCAAGAAGAGAAAACCCCGAGATTAATGCAGGTTCAATGGCAGATATTGCTTTCTTGTTGCTTATTTTTTTCTTAGTAACAACAACGATGGATGTTGATTCAGGTATTTCTAAAAAATTAGCTGAAAAACCGCCAAAAGATTTCGTTCCACCTGTTATTAAAGAGAGAAATATTTTTGAAGTGAATATCAATAGAAATAACGATTTGTTAGTTGAAGGTGAAGCTATGAAAATAGAAGATTTGAAAGCCGCAGCAATTAAGTTTATTGATAATGGAGGTGGACTTGGTAAAACAGTAGATGGAGTTGTAGGATTGCCTTGCGATTACTGTGGAGGTGCAAAAAACACTAGTTCTTCTGATCATCCCAACAAAGCAGTTATATCTGTTCAAAGTGATAGAGGTACTAAATATGGAACGTATATTAAAGTTCAGAATGAACTACTATTAGCGTACACAGAACTTAGAAATAGATTGAGTCAAGAAAAATACCGTATGTCTTTTACTGAGTTAGAACAAGCATATAAAGACAGCAATAGAAAAGATGAAGAGTTAAAGAAAAAAGTTGATGATATCAAAACAAGTTATCCTCAAATTATTTCTGATGCAGAACCAACTTCAGCAAATTAATTATAAAAACATTTATTTAGTATGTCTAAATTCGGAAAGAAGAAAAAAGGAATGCCAGCTGTAAATACGGCATCTTTACCTGATATTGTTTTTATGTTATTGTTTTTCTTTATGGTTACTACAACGATGAGAGAAACAGAACTGAAAATAGAAAATCCTAGATTACCAAATGCAACAGAAGTAAAAAAATTGGAGCATAAAAGTTTGGTAAGCACAATTTATGTTGGAAAAGCAAAGGATCAAAAACAAGGTAAAGGAGATAAAATTCAATTGAATGATAAAATAGCTACCGTTGATCATATTGCTGCTTTTATTTATAATGAAAGAGACCAAGTGTCTGAAGCAGAAGTTCCTTTTATGACAACTTCAATAAAAGCAGATATCGAATCTAGTGTGGGTACAATTACCGATATTAAATTGAAATTGAGAGATGTAAACGCTTTGAAGCTAAGTCTCTCTGCTCGTAAATCAGGAAATGAATAAGAGGTATACTTTTTATGAAATTTAAAAAAGAGCAATCAGTATGATTGCTCTTTTTTAATATAAGAGAGATTCTCTTCAAAAAATGTACCTTTATCAACATAAAAAGTTCAAAAACCATATGAAAAAATTAGTGTTCCTTTTCTTTTTATTTTTTACAAGTATAGTTTTCTCTCAAAGAGATTCGTTGCAAATAGGAGAGCGTTATTTAGAAGATCAAATCTATTTTGGAGTTACTTACAATCAACTTTATGACCAGCCAACTTTGGTTAGAGGGAGTGGGTTTTCTTACGGATTAAATGTTGGGTATATAAAAGACATTCCGCTTATAAGAAGTGGAAATGTTGCATTGGCAATTGGAGTTGGTTATGCTTTTGATTCTTTTAACCATGGTTTAAAGGTAAGTGAAGTAAATAATGAAGTAGTGTTTGAAATTGACACAAATTTGGCCTCTAATAGTTTAAAAATATATGCATTAGAATTTCCTTTAGAATTTCGTTGGAGAACCTCTACAGCAAATAAATATAAGTTTTGGAGAATTTATACTGGAGTTAAATTTAGTTATAATCTTAAAAACACTTTTAGATATGAAACGGCAGTTAATACCTTTGACTATTCGAATGTAAATCGATTTCAAAAAATTCAGTACGGAATAACGCTTTCTGCTGGATATGCAGCGTTTAATTTTAATTTGTATTATGGAATAACACCTTTATTAAAAAACGCTAGTATTGGCACAAATGAAATATCTACGAAGGTCTTAAAAATGGGACTTGTCTTTTTTCTTTTATAAAATATAGAAAATCACAAACTGACAGAAGAATCCTAGAAAAAAACCTAAGTAAACTTCTTGTTTAGAATGTGCTTTTAAATATAGTCTTGAGCTTCCTAAAAGCCCAGATAATAAAAACAAAATGGCTACAATTGGTAAAGTAGTAATAGAATTTACATAGCCAAAAATTAAGAAAAATCCAATTGCGCTACTAATAGACATTAAATGTAAACTAGCTTTTAGTTGAAACGAAAAAAGTAAATAAATAATAGCCATAGCTATATTTGTTCCATAAAAAAGCATTCCAAATTCTTTAAATTCAGGAATGTTATAAAATAAATTTCCGAGAATATAAAAGACTATCATCATCACGAAAAGAGGGATTTTTCGTTCTTTAATTGTTGAGACTTTAAAACTAGAAATAACACCAAGGGTTTTTAAAATAAAAAGAATAATTATTGGAACGATATACGTAGCAAAAAACACAATTGCCAAAAGTAAATATTGCCTTTCTTTTATAATAATTTGAGGAGTTAAATGTAAAAACAACAAAGAACCGATTGTTGGAATTACAACGGGATGCAATAATGTAGATATGAGTTTATAAAATCGAAGCATTAAATTTCTTTTCGTAACCTCGCTACAGGAATATTTAATTGTTCACGGTATTTTGCAATGGTTCTTCTTGCTATCGGATACCCTTTTTCTTTTAAAGCTACCGCAAGTTTATCATCTGTTAGAGGTTTTTTCTTGCTTTCTTGGCCTATAATCGTTTCTAATATTTTTTTAATTTCTCTTGTAGAAACATCTTCTCCTTGGTCATTTTTCATAGATTCAGAAAAGAATTCTTTAATCAATTTTGTGCCATAAGGCGTAGAAACATATTTGCTATTTGCCACTCTAGAAACCGTAGAAATGTCCATATTAATTTGATCGGCAATATCTTTTAGAATCATGGGTTTTAATTTGCGTTCATCTCCAGATAAAAAATAGTCATATTGATATTGCATGATTGAACTCATGGTAATTAATAAGGTTTGTTGCCGTTGTTTAATGGCGTCAATAAACCACTTTGCAGCATCTAATTTTTGCTTGATAAACTCTACCGCATCTTTTTGCGATTTCGTTTTTTCTTTAGATTCTTGATAGCCTTTTAACATGTTGTTGTATTCTCTCGAAATATGTAATTCTGGCGCATTTCTAGAGTTTAATGTAAGATCAAGATTTCCGTCTACAATTTTAATAGAAAAATCAGGAACAATTTGTTCAGCAATTTTATTGTTTCCAGCATAAGAACTCCCTGGTTTGGGATTTAATTTTCCGATTTCTAAAATAACACCCTTTAGTTCTACTTCAGAAATTTCGTACTTTTCCATCAACTTTTTGTAATGTTTTTTTACAAAATGATCAAACGAAGATTCTAATATAGCAATAGACAAGGGTTTATTTTTGATTTCTTTTTTAGTTTTTAATTGAATGATTAGACATTCTTTTAAGTCACGTCCTCCAACTCCTATTGGATCTAATTTTTGAACAACAGTTGTAAGTATTTCGGATACTTTTTTTTCAGTAGTAAAAATATTTTGTGTAAAAGCCAAGTCATCAACTAGGTCTAAAATATTTCTTCTAATATAGCCGTTGTCATCAATACTTCCAACCAAAAATTCTGCAATAATTTTCTCATCTTCAGTTAACCTAAATGTGTTTAACTGATTTTTTAATGATTGATGAAATGTGGTTCCAGCTGCATAAGGAATGTCTCGATCTTCATCATCAGCAGAATAATTATTTGCTTGTGTTTTGTAATTGGGTATTTCATCATCACTCAAATACTCATCAATATTAATATCTTCAGTTTCGATTTTTTCAGAACCATCATCACTATATTCATCATTTAAAGAATCTTCAAATTCATCAGATTCTTCTTTTCCGGTATCAAGCGCAGGATTTTCTTCTATTTCTTGCTTTAATCGTTCTTCAAAAGCTTGAGTAGGTAATTGAATTAATTTCATCAACTGAATTTGTTGAGGAGATAATTTTTGGAGTAATTTAAAATGTAGGTTTTGTTTTAACATTCAAGAATCTTAAAATTCAGCGTTTTGTGGTGTTCTAGGAAACGGAATTACATCTCTAATATTTCCCATGCCAGTTGCAAACTGAACCAGTCTTTCAAAACCAAGTCCAAATCCAGAGTGTATCGCTGTTCCGAATTTACGAGTATCTAAATACCACCATAATTCTTTTTCATCAATCGCTAAGGCTTTCATTTTTTCTTGTAACACTTCTAAACGCTCTTCACGTTGCGCTCCGCCAACAATTTCTCCAATTCCAGGAAACAATACATCCATCGCTCTTACCGTTTTTCCATCTTCATTTAAACGCATATAAAATGCTTTGATATCTGCTGGGTAATCGAATAAGATTACTGGGCATTTAAAATGTTTTTCAACTAAAAAACGTTCGTGCTCTGATTGTAGATCTGCTCCCCATTCGTTTATTGGATACTGAAATTTTTTCTTTTTGTTGGGTTTAGAATTACGTAAAATATCAATAGCTTCTGTATAGCTAACACGTTTAAAGTTGTTTTCTACAACAAAAACCATTTTTTCTAGTAAACTCATTTCACTTCTTTGAGCTTGTGGCTTACTTTTTTCTTCTTGAGTTAAGCGCTGGTCTAAGAAAGTTAAATCATCTTTACAATGCTCTAAAACATACCCTAAAACAGATTTAATAAAATCTTCTGCCAAATCCATATTTCCATCTAAATCCATAAAAGCCACTTCTGGTTCAATCATCCAAAATTCAGCCAAATGACGTGTTGTATTTGAGTTTTCAGCTCTAAAAGTAGGTCCAAAAGTATATACTTTTCCTAAGGCCATTGCATATGTTTCTGCTTCTAACTGTCCAGAAACTGTTAAATTGGTTTCTTTTCCGAAAAAATCTTTTGTATAGTCAATAGTGCCTTCTTCGTTTAGTGGTGCTTTATTTTTTTCAAAAACAGAAACACCAAACATTTCTCCTGCTCCTTCTGCATCAGAACCAGTTACAATTGGAGTGTTTACATAATTGAATTCGTTTTCTTGAAAATACTTATGAACAGCAAAAGATAGTTTAGATCGAACTCTCATTACAGCACTAAATGTATTGGTTCTAATACGTAGATGCGCATTTTCACGTAAAAATTCTAAGCTATGTTTTTTAGGTTGGATAGGATATTCATCTGGGTTTGAATCTCCTAAAATTTCTAAAGTAGTTACTTTAATTTCTACAGATTGCCCTTTTCCTTGACTTTCAGCTAAAACTCCTTTAATACTTACAGCAGCTCCGGTAGTAATCCTTTTTAAAAGTACTTCATCGGTGTTTTCAAAATCAACAACACATTGGATGTTATGAATTGTAGAACCATCATTTAAAGCGATAAAACGATTGCTACGAAAAGTTCTTACCCAGCCTTTTACACTTACTTCTTGCAAAAAAACATTTGATTGTAATATTTCTGCTATGCTACTTCTTTTCATGGAGTTTTCTATTGATATATTTTGATCAAACTAAGCTTCTATCACTTTGAATAGTGTGATAGAATGGCAAAGATACTTTATTCCACGTACTTAAACAATGTCCAATTAAGGAAGATGAAAGCTTTTTATTTCTTGTTGATTACTCTCATTTCTGATGCTTTTTAATTTTCAGGTTTGAATACACCTTTTCTCGAAATTGATAAGGATGTAGTTGTCGTTATTTAGCTATTCTTCTTTTGGAGGTAAGATTCTAAAGGTAGGTTCTTTAATGATTTTTTTGTTGGCTATTTTATGCTCAAAGCTAAGCAATAATGAAGGCAATAAAATTAGGTTTGAAACCATCGCAAAGAGCAAAGTAATAGAAACGAGACCACCAAGTGCAATTGTACCACCAAAGCTAGAAACAGTAAAAACTAAAAAGCCAAAAAATAATACAATAGAGGTATAAAACATACTAACACCTGTTTCTCGTAAAGCGCTATAAACAGATTTTCTAACTTTCCAGTTATTTACGAGTAATTCTTGTCTGTATTTTGCTAAAAAATGAATGGTATCATCCACAGAAATTCCAAAAGCAATACTAAACACTAAAATAGTTGATGGTTTTATTGGAATTCCAAAAAACCCCATCAAACCAGCAGTTAATAATAAGGGTAAAATATTAGGCAGTAAAGAAATTAAAATCATTTCAAATGATCGAAACATCCAAGCCATAAATAATGAAATTAACAAAATTGCTAGCGACAAAGAAAAGACCAAATTGGTTATTAAATAATTGGTTCCTTTAATAAAAACCAACGCCTTTCCTGTAAAAGAAACTTCGTATTTCTCTTTTGAAAATTCTTTAGAAACGACCCCTTTTAGTCGCTCTAAAATGATCTCCATTTTGTCGGTTCCAATATCTTTCATAAAAGTGGTAATTCTAGCATATCGACCCGTAGAATCAACAAAACTTTTTAAGAGATCAGAATTGTTTGTAGAGTTTTTTGTATATGAAAAAATGTGCGCCTGTTCTTGAGATGTTGGTAATTGATAGTATTTCGGATTTCCTTTGTAATACGCTTGTTTACTATATTTTACTAAATTAATGATAGACACAGGTTTAGAAAGTTCTGAAAACGAACTGATAACTTCGTTTATTTTTTCCATTTTTTTCAACGTTGTCAATTTCATCACGCCTTTCTCCTTTTTTGTATCTATGAGTATTTCTAGAGGCATTATTCCTCCAAACTCTCGCTCAAAAAACTTAATATCTTTGTAAAACTGTTTGCCTTTTGGCATGTCTTCAATCAAACTACCAGAAACATTAATTTGATAGATACCAACAATACCAAAAATGATAATAATAACGGTTGCAATATATACAGTAATTCGTTTATGGCGAACCATATGTTCCATCCACTTTACAACATTTTCCATCCACTGTTTCTCTAAGTGATTTAAGTGTTTTTTCTTCGGAAGCGGCATAAAACTGTAAATAATTGGAATAATCAATAGTGCCAAAATAAAGATGCTAATGATATTGATGGATGCCAAAATACCAAATTCACGTAAAAGCTGACTTTTAACAAATATGAAGGTGGCAAAACCAGATGCTGTTGTAATATTAGTCATTAAAGTGGCATTCCCAATTTTAGAAATAACTCGCTGTAAAGATTTAGCTTGATTCCCATGAGTTTTTATTTCTTGCTGATACTTATTGATTAGAAAAACAGCATTCGGTACTCCAATAACAATAATCAAAGGTGGAATTAAGGCGGTTAAAACAGTAATTTCAAACCCTAATAATCCAATAAATCCAAAGGCCCAAACAACCCCAATTAGCACAACCAAAAGTGTAATAAAAGTAGCTCGAAAAGACCGGAAGAAAAAGAAAAAGATGATGGCTGTTACCAATAAAGCACCACCAACAAATAATTGAATTTCATCTACAATGTTTTGAGAATTTAATGTTCTGATATATGGCATACCAGAAACTTTAACATCTAAATTTGTTTTCTTTTTAAACGCTTCTATGATTGGAATTAGAGTTTTAAAAACAAAATCTTTACGAACTGGCGTGTTCACAATATCTTTGTTAATATAAATGGCTGTTTGTACGGTTCCGGTTTCTTTGTTGTACAACAGGTTGTCGTAAAACGGCAGCTTTTCGAAGAGCTGTTTTTTTATTTCTAAAACTTTTTTTGTTGTTGTGGGGTTTTCATTAAATAATGGTTCAATGATAAATTTGCGTTTTTTTCTATCGGTTTTTAACTTTTTTACATTGGCAATAGATACTGTGAATTCTATATTTTTAAGATTGCTTAGGTCTTTGGTTAATTGATTCCATGCGTTAAAATTTTTAGGCGAAAAGAATGTAGAATCTTTTACCCCGAGAATAATTAAATTTCCTTCTTCACCAAAAATTTCTAGAAACTTATTGTATTGAATGTTCGCTTCATGATTTTCCGGCAACAAATTAGCTTCTGTATGTGAAAATTGAATATACTTTGTTTGTAATGCTAAAAAAGTAGTTATAGCCGCAATAATGATAAGTACGAAATACCTATTTCTTAAAATTAACCCAGCAGCTTTAGTCCAAAAATTCATGTACTTTTTTATGCAAATGTAGCAAATGTTTATGTTAATCAATAAAAAAAAGAGCGTATCCGAACGCTCTTTTTTATGATTTTTATAAAGGAAAACCCTTAAATAGTCATTATTTCCTTTTCTTTAACGTCTAATAATTTTTCTATTTCTTTTACAAAAGAATCCGTTAATGTTTGTACATCTGCTTCAGAGTTTTTTTTCAAATCATCAGAAATATCTACTTTCTTAATATCATTATTCGCTTCTTTTCGTGCATTCCGAACGCCAACTTTGGCGTGTTCAGACTCAGATCTTGCTTGTTTTACTAAAGAAAGACGTCGTTCTTCTGTTAATGGCGGAACATTAATAATAATATTTTCTCCATTGTTCATTGGGTTAAAACCAATATTAGCTACCATAATTGCTTTTTCAATTTCTTGTAACATCGTTTTTTCCCAAGGCTGAACGGTTATAGTTCTTGCGTCTGGAGTATTGATGTTTGCGACTTGACTTAGCGGTGTTTGAGAGCCATAGTAATCAACTTGAATTCCAGCCAACATTGCAGGAGTTGCTCTACCTGCTCTAATGTTTCTTAATTCTTTTATTAGATGTTCAATTGCGTTTTGCATTTGTTCTTTTGAAGCATCTAAAATAAATTCTATTTCTTCGTTCATCACGTTATTAATTTGTCTTTGATTTATGTATTTTTAACGATCGTACCTATTTTTTCTCCAGAAACTAACTTCATTAAATTACCTTGAGTATTCATATCAAAAACAATTATAGGTAACTTGTTTTCTTCACTCAAAGTAAATGCAGTCATATCCATTACTTTTAAGCCTTTTTGTATCACTTCTTTGAAAGTAATATTGTCAAATTTTATTGCATTGGTGTCTTTTTCAGGATCTGAAGAATAAATTCCATCTACCCGAGTTCCTTTTAAAATAGCATCTGCACTAATTTCAATAGCTCTTAGCACAGCTGCTGTATCTGTAGTGAAGTAAGGGTTTCCAGTTCCTGCTCCAAAAATAACAACGCGCCCTTTTTCTAAATGACGAATCGCACGTCTTTTTATATAAGGTTCTGCAATTTCCTTAATTTCTATGGCTGTTTGTAAACGTGTATAAACACCCTCTGCTTCTAAGGCACTTTGAAGCGCTAAACCATTAATACATGTAGCGAGCATTCCCATATGATCACCCTGTACTCTATCCATACCATTACTTGCGCCAGCCACACCTCTAAAAATATTTCCGCCGCCAATTACAATAGCTACTTCAATACCTTTGTCAACAACTTGTTTAATTTCTTTCGCATATTCTGATAACCTGTTTGGATCAATTCCATACTGTCTGTCTCCCATTAATGCTTCTCCGCTTAATTTTAAAAGAACTCTTTTATATTGCATAGTGTTGTTGAAAGTTTCACAAATATAGCAAATTCCTTTGAAGCTAGAAATCTAGATGTTTGGTTTTTATCAATAAAAAAACCACCTTTATAAAGGTGGTTTAAAATCTATTTAACATTTGAAATTATTATCCTAAAGAAACTCTTTTAAAGCTACTTATAGCAACATTCCCATATGTTTTTACATAATCTGCTACATTTTTCTTTTCATCTTTGATGAAATTTTGGTCTAACAAACATTGCTCTTGATCTAATGTTGTGTTGTCAGAAATGAATCGATCCATTTTTCCAGGAAGAATTCTGTCCCAAATTTTCTCAGGTTTTCCTTCAGCTTTTAATTCAGCTTTTGCTGTTGCTTCAGCTTTTGCTAACACTTCATCAGTTAATTGTGCCATTGAAATATATTGTGGTACATTTTTTAATGTTTTCCCTAATCTACCTAATTCAATATTGTCTTTTTCAATAACAGCAATTCTAGCTTCTGTTTCAGAAGCAACAAAACTAGGATCAAAATCATTATATGATAATGTAGTTGCTCCCATAGATGCGGCTTGCATAGCAAGGTCTTTTGTAAGTATGTCTGCGTTGTCTACAACTTCAGATAATCCTACAATTGCAGCAATTTTTCCAATATGTGTATAAGAACCTACATAAGCAGCTTCAACTCTTTCGAATGCAGTAATCTCTATTTTTTCACCAATTACACCAGTTTGCTCAATTAATTTTTCAGCAACAGTCATTCCTTTAAAATCTGCTTGTAAAAAAGCTTCTTTATTGGTGTGATTTATTGCAATGTTTACAAATTGAGTTGCTAATTCTTTATAAGAATCATTTTTACCTACAAAATCAGTTTCACATGCTAAAACAATAGCAATACCAATGGTGTTATTATCGTTAATCTTTGTAATAGCAAGACCTTCGGTAGATTCTCTGTCTGCTCTTTTAGCAGCAACTTTCTGACCTTTTTTACGTAAAACTTCAATTGCTTTATCAAAATTCCCTTCTGCTTCAACCAATGCATTTTTACAATCCATCATTCCAGCACCGGTTGCCTCTCTTAGTTTTTTTACGTCTCCAGCGGTTATTTTAACCATGTCACTTATTATTTTTTGTAATGTTATTTCTGGTTTGTTATTTTTTAAACCAGAAATAGCACAACGTATTATACATTAATTATTTTACTTCTTTTTTAGCAGCAGTAGTTTTTGCTTTAGCCTTTGGCTTTTCTTCCGTTTTTGGAGCTGCTTTTTTTACTGCTTTTTTTGCTTCTTTCTTTGGAGCTTCAACCTCCTCTGCCTGAGTTTCAACTTCAGCTTTTTCTGCTACTTTTGTTTCGACTTTCGGAGCTTCCGTTTTTTCTACTTTGGTTTTTTCCTTACTTGCTTTTCTTTCTGCTAATCCATTTGCTATCGCATCAGTAATAAAACCTAATACTTTTTCGATAGATTTAGAAGCGTCATCATTTGCAGGAATTACAAAATCAACTAGTCTTGGATCAGAATTTGTGTCAACCAATGCAAAAATCGGAATATTTAATTTTTGGGCTTCAGCAACAGCAATGTGTTCTTTCTTTACATCTACCACAAATACGGCACCAGGTAAACGAGTCATATCAGTAATAGAACCTAAATTCTTTTCTAATTTTTCTCTTTGACGGTTTATTTGTAATTTTTCTCTTTTAGACAATGCGTCAAAAGAACCATCTAATTTCATTCTGTCAATAGCAGACATTTTTTTAACTGCTTTTCTAATCGTTACAAAGTTGGTTAGCATTCCGCCAGGCCATCTTTCAGTAATATAAGGCATGTTAATGTTTGTTGCTTTTTCAGCAACAATGTCTTTTGCTTGTTTTTTTGTTGCCACAAATAAAATTTTTCTTCCAGAGCTTGCTATTTTTTCTAAAGCAGCAGCAGATTCTTCTATTTTTGCAGCAGTTTTATACAAATCGATGATGTGAACACCGTTACGTTCTGTATAAATGTATGGAGCCATGTTTGGGTTCCATTTTCTAGTTAGGTGACCAAAGTGTACACCGCTATCTAATAATTCTTTAATGTCAATGTTTGCCATTTTGTTTACTTTCTTTTAATGTAGCAATAGGTAAGTAGTCTTGTAAGAGTCTTACCTATTTAGATGCTAAACTGTTATATTTAATTTATCAATTAACAATTCTATAAAACGATTAACGTTTCGAGAATTGGAATTTCTTACGTGCTTTCTTCTGACCAAATTTCTTTCTTTCAACCATTCTTGGGTCTCTAGTAAGTAATCCTTCAGGTTTTAAAACAAGCCTGTGTTCTTCATTAATAGAAACCAATGCTCTAGTAATTGCTAAACGAATTGCTTCTGCTTGACCTGTAACTCCTCCTCCAAAAACATTTACCTTAATATCATAAGACGTTAAATTGTCTGTTAATTGAAGAGGTTGTTGTACTTTGTATTGTAAAGTTGGAGTTGTGAAATAATTGTCAAACTCTCTTTTGTTGATAGTAATTTTACCCTTACCGTCTGAAAGATAAACCCTAGCAACGGCTGTTTTTCTTCTACCTATTTTATGTACTATGTCCATTATTTAAGATCGTTAAGGTTAATAGCTGTTGGGTTTTGAGCAGTTTGTTGGTGCTCACCACCAGCATATACAAATAAATTTCTGTAAAGTGCGCTCCCTAATTTATTTTTAGGCAACATTCCTTTTACTGCTTTTTCGATCAATCTTGTAGGATCTTTCTCAAACATTTCTGTTGCAGTAAGTGATCTTTGTCCTCCAGGGTATCCTGTGTGACGAATGTAAGACTTGTCTGTCCACTTCTTCCCAGTTAACACTATTTTTTCTGCGTTAATTACAACTACATTATCTCCACAATCTACGTGAGGAGTATAATTTGTCTTGTGTTTACCTCTAATTAATATCGCTATTTTAGAAGCAAGACGACCCAAAGTTTGTCCGTCCGCATCAACAACCAACCACTCTTTATTAGCAGTGTTTTTGTTTGCCGATACTGTTTTGTAACTTAATGTGTTCATACACTATTAGTTTTTGTCAATTAATAAATAAAAATTTTCCTTAAAAAAGGTCTGCAAAGGTACAACTAAATATTAAATCAACAAATAGTGGTTGTGATTATTTTAGAGATTGTTAGGTGGTGAGATAGTCCAATATAATTAACAAATAATTAAGAATCAGATGTGCTATTTTTGATTTTTGTAACACTTAGAGAAAAAATGAGTCTTTCTTATAATTAGCAATTATGAAAGAAAGGAAAATACAAAATATTTTAGAATGAAATTCCGCCTACGACTACTAGTTTTATTAGCCGCATTATTCTTCCAATTTAGTTATGGACAAGAATCAAAAGAAGTACCCATAAAAAAAATATACACTACAAAAGCCATTCAAGGATTAAAAACGCCAGTAATTGATGGTGCTATTGATGATGAAATATGGAAAAGTATAAATTGGGGTAAAGATTTTATAGAAAATGACCCTGATGAAAACACTGCACCTACTTTTCAAACACAATTTAAAATCTTGTATGATTCTAAGTTTTTATATGTCGCCATTCAATCTTTTGATGAAGAAGCCGATAAAATAGAAAAACGATTAACTAGAAGAGATGGTTTTGCGGGAGATCGTGTAAATGTTGTGATTGATAGCTACCACGATTTGCGTACCGCTTTTATTTTTACAATAACTGCTGCAGGGGTTAAAGGAGATGAAATAGCGACAGACAATGGAAATAATATTGATGATAGTTGGAACCCAGTTTGGTATACAAAAGCAAAAATTGATGATAAAGGATGGACTGCTGAGATGAAAATACCTTTGAGTCAATTACGATTTGGAAACGCAAAAGAACAAGTTTGGGGGTTAAATGTTGTCCGAAATATTTTTAGAGAAAATGAGCGCTCTTTATGGAATCGTATTCCTGCAGACGCACCGGGTTTTATTAGTGAAGGAGGAGAACTACATGGATTGAAAAATTTAAAACCCCAAAAACAATTAGAAATTCAACCTTTTACAGTAGTCCAATATGATGCTTATCCAGAAGAAGTAGGAAACCCTTTTAAAGATGGAAGTGATTTTAGATTTAATGGAGGTATAGATGCGAAAATTGGAATTACAAATGATTTAACATTGGATTTAACAATTAACCCAGATTTTGGACAAGTTGAAGCTGATCCTGGAAATTTTGCGTTGGATGGGTTTCAAGTATTCTTAGAAGAACAGCGACCTTTCTTTGTAGAAAACAAAAACATTTTCGATTACCGTTTTGCAAACAGTCAGGATAATTTGTTTTATAGTAGAAGAATTGGTAGATCCCCTCATGGAAGAGCAAGTTTAGCTGCTGGAGAATATGCAGACACTCCCATAAATACCACTATTTTAGGGGCTGCTAAGTTCTCAGGAAAAACGAAAAGCGGCTGGTCTATAGGATTGCTAGAGAGTATTACTGCAAAAGAATTTGCCACTGTTAAAGGAAATGGTAATAGCAGAAAAGAGATAGTTGAACCGATGACTAATTATTTAGTTGTTAGAGCTCAAAAAGATTTTAATAATAGAAATTCATATATAGGTGGAATTTTTACTGCAACCAACAGAAGTTTAGATGATAAATTTCCCTATTTACATAAAGCCGCTTATTCTGGCGGATTAGATTTTAGACACAATTGGAAAAACAGAAACTATTTTGTACAAGGTAATATTGTATTAAGTAATGTTACAGGAAGTGAAGAAGCGATAGAACAAACACAGCGATCTATTACTCATCTATTTCAAAGAGTTGATGCTAGCCATGTAAATTTAGATCCAACAAGAACTTCTTTGACGGGTACTGGAGGTAGAATTGAAGCCGGAAAATCTGGAGGAGGAAATTGGAGATATGATGGAGGTGTAATTTGGAGGTCTCCAGAATTAGAGTTAAATGATATTGGTTTTCTAAGACAAGCAGACGAAATAAGACAATATTCAAACCTTAGATATCAGTTTTTAAAGCCTACACAATTTTTTAGAGGAGCAAATCTTCAATTGGGGCAATCTACAACATACGATTTTGAAGGAAACTACAATCGATTTCAATTAGATGGAAGAATATTTGTAAACTGGAAAAATAACTGGTGGACAGAAACAGGTTTTGGCTACAAGCCGCGAATTTTTATTAATACTTATCTTAGAGGCGGGCCACGTTGGAGATTCTCTGAAGAAAACTTTAGGTTTTTGTTTTTTGGATCTGATCAAAGTAAAAAATTCAATTTTACATTGGGTCACGTAAACAGTGTTGCAAAAGAAGATAATTTTAAATTTTTTCGATACGTTTTACGCTTTAAATATCAGCCAACCAATGCGTTGAGTTTTTCTCTTGAAACAAACTATAACGAGAACCCTAGCAAGACCCAATATGTAACTGAGAAATTATTTGGTTCATCTGCTCGTTATATTTTAAGCGCAATTGATCAGCAAACATGGAATACTTCATTACGAATTAATTATAGTTTAAACCCTAACTTATCACTTCAGTTTTATGGCTCTCCATTTATTACAAGAGGAAGGTATTCTAATTTTAATTATGTAACAAACTCAACTGCTAAAAACTTAAATGATCGTGTTACTTGGTATAATTCTGGTCAAATTACTGAAGAAAATGGACAGTATTTGATTGATGAAAATACTGACAACACCACCGATTATACATTCAGCAATCCAGATTTTGCATTTGTGCAATTTAGATCTAATATGGTAATCCGATGGGAATATATTCCTGGTTCAGAGTTGTTTTTAGTTTGGTCTAGAGGTGTTACAGGTTTTGGGGATGTAAACGATTCATTAACAGAATCAATACAAAGTCAAGTTTTTGATCAGGAGGCAAATGATACTTTTTTGATAAAATTCACGTATCGTTTTGTAAGATAGTTCGCTAATTTATTCTTAAAAAATCATTAATTTTTTTTTTAAAAAGGTGAATCAATTTGAAAATTAATGACTTTGTTGGTTGTTGGGTGTGTAAATTCGATAAAACCGGCATGTAAATATAAACGATTTGCTTTCTTTCCGTATAAATCATCTCCAACAATAGGAGTGTTTAAGCCAAGTTTGTGTGAAGCATGAACTCGTAATTGATGTGTTCTGCCAGTTATTGGAAAAAAATGCACAGTTGTTCGTTTGTTTGTTCGTTTTAAAACGGTCCATTTTGTTTTGGCGGATTTTCCATATTTATCACAAACCAATTGTCTAGGTCTATCATCTAAATCTACTCGAAGAGGCAAGTTGATAACCCCATTTTCTTCTTTTAAAATACCATCCAACAAAGCAGTATAACGTTTTTTAACAGTTCGTTTAATAAATTGATTTTGTAATGATTTGTGAGCTGATTTCGATTTAGCGATGAGCATAATTCCCGAAGTAGACATGTCTAATCGATGAACAATTAGTGGGCCGGTTGCATCAGGATATCGTTGTTTCATTCTTAGAAAAACAGAATCTTGAATGTTTTTTCCAGGAACAGATAAAAACTCAGAAGGTTTGTAAATAACAGCAATATCGTTATCTTCAAAGAGTATTTTAATTTCTTTTCCAATTGCAGGATTGGTTAACATTGGGTTTTCGTCCATTGTAATTCCAGTTAACATATGTGCTAAAATGGGTTTGCATTTTCCTTGACATGCAGGATAAAATTGACCATGTTTTCGGATTTCTGTATTTGGCGATTCTCCCCACCAGAATTCAGCCATCGCCAAAGGTTTTAATTGTTGTTGAAAAGCATATTGTAATAATTTTGGCGCCGCACATTCACCAGAACCAGCAGGTGGTTTTAATTGATTTGTTTCTTTAAAAATTTCTGATAAGCCTTTAGCTTCACCTTGTTGATTTAAGAATTGATATTGATCAAATAAATGGTTTTGTAATGCTGCTGATTTCTTCTTTCGGGCAATTTTTAAACCATCAATTTTCAACGTGTAAAGCGAAATTTTTTCCTTAGTTTTGTTTAAACGATATTCCCAATACCGATTTACATTATTCAAAAAATGTTTCCCTTCTAAACTCTCTTTATTGAGTTTTGTGAGTAATGCTTCATAAGATTTTGTGTTCATCTCTAAAACTCCATTTTCTCGCTGTTTTTTTCGGTTTTTTTTCGCATTTTTTTGCGCTTCTTTTTTTTCGAGAATATCGGTATTGAAACAAATATATTCTTCTTTTAAAAAATGTTGCAAGCGAATAAGTTCATCGTTGTTTTCTAGACTTTTAATTTGTTGGTTAATGACATTTAACTCTACTTCTTTGTTTAGAAAAAAGCTGTTGTTAGTTAACATATCAAAAACAGGTGGAACAAACTTTTTATGTAAATTTTTTTCTGCTAACTTTCCAGAAAAGGCAACTAAATATCCCACTTCATTTTGTTGATTTTGAACAACTAAAACTCCAAACATTTTTCCAATAACCAATCCTTTTTTTTCTGTTGAAAGTCCAAAATTATGCTCCCATTCAGTTTGAATTTTTAAATGTTTTTGTAACTCTTTTACTGCGATTAAGCAAAGCGAATGCGGTTTGTAGTAAAATGGAAAAGTAAAGGAATTAGGTAAAGGAATATCGCGAATAGATTTTTGAAAATGCTGAAAGCAGTTTTCTAAAGAAATTTGTTGGTTTGCTGTCAATTTTAAGTATTAATTTTCGGTTCAAAAAATGAACTCCAAAGATAAGAAGTAAAAAGAAATCATAAGAGAGAGAATGTAAAAAATGTATTCAGATAGATTTAGTATCTTTAAAATCTAAAATCCAAAGAAATGCTAACGAAGCTAGAAAAAGAAGAATTTAGAGGAACAATATTTCGTCATCTTAACGGTATTGCAACCTCAACAACAGCATTTGTATTGTATCAAAAAGGAGTTTTGTCATACCTTTTAAAACATCAAAAAGTGCTTCTTACAGATGTTGCAGTTCAATTCAAAGCCAACGAAGGTTATCTAAATGTAGCATTGAGGGTTTTATGTACACAAGGTTGGTTAACACAACATATAAACAATAAAAAAAATATTGTTTTATACGAAGTTAATGATAAAAGTAAGGCAGCGTTTGATTGTATGTATTTATATAAGGATGCTGTAAATCTTTTAAAGTATTCAGTTAATTTCCCAAAAGAGCGCATTGGTTTAGATGCGTTTCATGCATTAGAAAAAATATTTAAAAAATATGAATCTAATTTTGGATTAAACACTGTTAGAAATGAAAGTGTTGAATACCAAATACTAAAGCATATTGAAGGTGTTATTATTGGTCCAATAATTGTAATGATGGGTGTTAATGGATTGTTTCATAAATATTTTATGGAAGCGTCATTTAGAGCTCAAGAATATCATAAAGACCCAGAAAGTTTTAAGAAAATTCTTAATTTTTTTACCCATTTGGGTTGGTTTTTGAAGAAAAAAGACACGTATCAGTTTACAGATAAAGGATTGTTTTTTGCAAAACGAGCAAGTGCTTATGGCGTAACAGTTTCTTACATTCCAACATTTTTACAGTTGGATAATCTTATTTTTGGAAATCCGTTGATTTTAAATACAAATACTGTTGATGAAGAAGAAAAGCATGTAGACAGAGAAATGAATGTTTGGGGAAGCGGAGGAGCACATGCTACTTATTTTAAGGTAATTGATAAAATAATTATCCATCTTTTTAACAAACCAATAGAAGAACAACCTAAAGGAATCTTAGACATGGGTTGTGGTAATGGCGCATTTATACATCATATATTTGATGTAATTGAACATCAAACAAAACGAGGAAAATTTCTCGACGAACATCCTTTGTTGTTAGTTGGTGCAGATTACAATCAGGCAGCTTTAAAAGTAACAAGAGCTAATTTAATTAAATCAGATATTTGGGCAAAAGTGATTTGGGGTGATATAGGCATGCCAGATATTTTAGCAAAAGATTTAAAAGAAGACTACAATATAGATTTAAAAGATTTATTAAATGTACGTACTTTTTTAGACCATAATAGAATTTGGGAAATGCCAAAAATCAACACAAATAGAGTGAGTACTTCTTCAGGATCTTATGCGTATCAAGGAGAACGAATTAGTAATAATCTTGTAGAAGAATCTTTATTAGAACACCTTAAAAAGTGGAAACCATACGTAGAGCGATTTGGTTTGCTAATGATAGAATTACATACTATTAATCCAGAGATCGCATCAAAAAACATAGGTATTACGGCTGCAACTGCATATGACGCTACCCATGGTTTTTCAGATCAATATATTATAGAAGTAGTTGTTTTTAATGCCATTGCATCCGAAGCAGGATTGTACCCAGATACTGATTATTTTACTAAGTTTCCCAATAGTGAATTAGCAACTGTAAGCGTTAATTTATTAAAAGGAAAGTAGAAAATAATTCAGTTAAAAATACCTTTAGACAACTTAAGATCTATAATTGTTGTTTCAGTTTTTCTAAATGTGTTTTTTAATGTAATTTTTAATACGTATTTAAAACAGCCTTTTTTATAAGTACAATTTGTCCTAAATGATAATAACAATGCTCAATCAAACCATTAATATTTCTTTGATGTGTTCCATATTTTTTATCTACAAAACTTTGATGTAACTTTTCTTCAGGAATTTGCAATATTAAATTGGCGAGATTTTCAGTGTCTTCCCAAAATTTGGATAAAAAAGCAACCCATTCATTTTGAGATTCAATAGGAGGGAAGTCAAAACTAAATGAATCTCTTATTTCAAGAGTATCATTTTCGTACACATTTTTTAGTCCACAAATATAATAATGAATGTGTTGCGCTAAGATAGAAATTGTATTTAGTGATTGAAATTTGGTTGTAGCGGTTTTCCAATTTAAATTTTCTAATTGATTTTTAAAATTTGTATTCGCAATCCAAGTTCCATCTAAAATAATTTCTTTAAGCCGGTTGGATAATTGTTGTGTATTGCTATTTTTTTCTTTCATCAGTTTCTAGTATTGAATATTCAAAATTGTCTGACCAACCAGTTTTTAGAGGCAATACTTTTCTTTTTCGTCCTTCTCTTATCATGCCTGATTTTTCGAGCACTTTAATGGACCCGATATTGTTTACAGAGCATCCAGCTTCAATTCGATGTAATTTGAGAGTTTCAAAACCAAAATCTATTACGGCTTTTAAAGATTCAGTAGCGAAACCATTGTGCCAATAAATTGAGTTTATTTTGTACCAAACTTCAGCTCTTTTATGTTTTTTATTTCCAAGTTTTAGGCCAAATAATCCAATAAATTTTCCATTCGATTTGTTGTCAATGGCAAAAGTGTAATTTTTTATTTCATTTAATTGGTTTTCTGCAATCCAAGGCTTAATTATAGAGTTGGTTTCTTCTATGTTTTTCGGAATTCCTAACGTATTATATTCATCAGTTTCATATAAAGAATGTAGCGTGTGGATTGAACTTAAATCTGACAAGTCAATCAATCTTAATATTGTTCTTTTCGTAAATATTTTTATTTTTGTCATTTTTTTAATAAAACAAACAGGCTTGTTTTAGGTTAAACAGATATTTTACAAGTTGTAGATTTTAACGCTAACATTCTCTAGAAATTTTTTCTAATATCTTGTGACTATCTCCAAATTTACAAAGCGCTTCACAATGTTCTCTTAATTCTGAAGTTACGATATATTTAATTGTAATTTTTCCATTTACTATTGATGGTCTAGAAAGTTGAAATTTTACTTCATTTTCTCTTTTATCAGGAATTATAATATAGAGATTAGAGTTCTGATTTGGTAATGAAAATGATAAATCAGAAAGTCTTAAAATACCAGAATAAATTGAAGTGCTTTTTTCTACTTCAAATGCACAAACAATTTTATTTGAATCTTTTTCAAACCAAATAATATCAATTAATTTAATAGTATTTAAAGTTTCTTTTTGAATATCAATTCTCGGAAATTCTTTTATACTTAATGAAGAAAAACTTTTTCCATTATAATCTTTAGAACGATCATTACTTGCAGCAATTACATCATAGTTTAATGCTTTTCCTATTTTTAAAAGATGGTATTGCATTTCAGAATGCAATTTTTTTTCTTCATTTTCATCAATTACCTTTTTATGTCTTTTTTCTAACTTTTTTAAAATTTTGGACCGCTCTTCATCACTCAAACTAGGTTGGTTTTCAATAAACAAATTTTGATGTCCAATCTCAAATAGCAACCCACAAAATGCTCCAAGATCATTAGAAAGGAGATTTTTGTATTTTTCATTTTGTTGCATTATTATTTCTCTCATTTTTAAATACTCTTTCCAAGAACCTAATTTAATTTTTTCATTAAACAGTATATTAAATCCTCTTACCATAGCAGTATTAAAAGGCGGAATGATTGTAGGATGAAGAAAATAAAGAATATTTGTTAAAGCTGGTCCAACTCCTTTTATTTTAAGTTGATCGAGTGAAATAATCTCTTTAATTAATTGATTTTCATTGGTGGCATTAATACAGCATTCTAAGAATTTTCCAAAAGCTTGTTTATTTTCAGAGTTTTCATAAATATCAGGTATTCTTAGTTTCGGTTTCCAATAAAAAGCATGAGACGCTCCTTCAAATACTTGTTTCTGTTCAGTAATGCATGAAAGCACAAATTCTAAAGAGCTTCCTTTGTAATCATTTGGAAATTTCTTCTCATAAATGTCTTTAATAACTTGATTGACTCCTCGCTTAATAGAACGAAATGCTTTTAACCTTTCTTCGTTTTCAATAAACCAAGTTTGGTACACCAAATCAGAGTTTTCTTTATACTGATTAATTAATTTCTTCATATATATATTTTCGATGCTATCATGGTTATGCTAATAATTGATATTAAATCAGAAAGAACAAAAGACAGTTTAAATTATAGATGCAGTTTATACCAATTATAAATTTCACCATCACCATCATAATCATCAGTTTTGTAAAACTGAAAACCAATTTTTTCTAACACTTTACAAGAGCCAATATTTTCAGGCATGGCAATGCCATAAATACTAGAAAGTTTTAAGACGTTAAATCCGTAGGTAATAATTTCTTTAGAAACTTCTGTCGCAATTCCTTTTCCCCAATAAGCAGGTAAAAACCGAAATCCAATATCTGTTTTGTCAAATTCAGGTAAATATTTTAATCCTGCAAAGCCAATGATTTTATTTTCAGGCTTGTAAATAACTGCCCATCTTCCATATCCATAAGTTTTATAATCTTTAAACCACACTGAAGTAATAAGTTTTTTGGCTTTTTCTACTGACGTTACAGGCGTGTCTCCAGTGTATAAATTCACGTATTCATTAGAGCCAAATTCATAAACAGCTTCGGCATCTTCAAGACAAAATTTTCTAAGAATTAATCGTTCTGTTTCTATAATTGTAGACATACTTATTAAGTAGTTTTAGTTAAAATTTCTTTACCGCACCTGCAATAGCTCTAACCGTAATAATAGTGCCATTTAAATTATTAACATGTGTAATCATTACTGCTTTTATCTTTGTGGTAACGACATCTGCATGTTTTTTCACAATCAGTTTTTATCCTCTAGAGGCAAGTCAAAAGAAATATCTACGGCTATTGTTGGGTAATTTTTATTTCATTAAGTAAAAATAGTTCAACTTGTTAAAGATACAGAAACAAAAGTAAAAAAAACGTTTACCAAAAAAAGAGGATAAACGTTTTTTGTTTAAAAAACAATATACAATCCGAAGAAAAGTTTGTTGAGTTTTTAATTTTCTTTCGTTGGTCTAGAAAATGGAGGAGGTGTTATGTTCTTTTTTCCTTTTAACTGAGACAGTAATTCTTTAACAGCTCTTTCTAATTGAGGGTCTATTCCTTGTTCTAACGATTTTGCATCTTGCCGAACTGCAATATCTGGTGCAACTCCTTTGTTTTCTGCAACCCAAGTATTTGTTGCTGGATCAAAAACAGCATTGTCTGGCGCAGTCAAAGAGCCACCATCAATCATTCTGTAATGTGTAGAAGATTTTACCAATCCTCCCCAAGTTGTAGCTCCAATAAGCAACCCTGCTTTTTGTTGTCTAAATACCCAAGGAAAGAAATCTCCACCAGAACCAGCAAGTTCATTTATTAATAAAACCTTTGGCCCCATAATTCCGGCTGGTAAACGCATTGGTTTCCCATTCGGAACTTCATTTGTTAATGCAGCTCTAGGCTTACGGGTCATTAAATCTACCATATAATCATCTAACAATCCACCACCGTTAAAGCGTTCGTCAATTACAGCACCTTCTTTATCTTGTTGTGCAAAATAATATCTATTAAATGATACAAATCCTGGTCCGCCAGTATTTGGTACCCAAATATATCCTAGTTTACCACCAGAAAGTTTGTCTACCATTCTTCGGTTATCTTCAACCCAAGTTCGTTGACGTAAAGAATTTTCGCTTCTAACGGGTTTTACAATTTCTTTCCAAGAACCATCAAAAGATGGTTTTGTATTGATGTGCAATGTTGTTTGTTTTCCTGATGTGCCATCTAAATATTTGTATATATTGTCTTTGTCTGTAATTTCTTCATTATTGATTCCAACTAAATAATGACCTACTTTAATGTTCATTCCGGGTTGATCTAAAGGGCCATTTAAACCTGGATTCCAAGCTTCTGAAGTATAAATTCGTTTGATTTGCCATTTTCCCTGTCTTGCCGTAAAATCAGCACCTAGCAATCCACCTTTAGCCCTGTCAATTGTTGGGAAATCTCCACCTCTAACAAAACTATGTCCCACAGATAATTCACCATTTACTTGATCTAAAATATAATTTAAATCTGCTCTGTGTTTCACAAAAGGAATTAACGGAGCGTATCGTTTATAGACTTTGTTCCAATCTCTACCATGCATTCCTGGGTCGTAAAAATAATCGCGTTCGTATCGCCAAGCTTCTTCAAAAATTTGATTCCATTCACTAATTCTGTTTAGCTTCATATTAAAGTCTAGTTTCAGCGTTTTAGCACTTTTTGCATTTGGGCCAGTAGTTTTGACTACTTTCCAATTTCTACCAGCTCTCACAATCATGTGTTTTCCGTTTGGAGAAACTCCATAAATACGCAACCCTTTTCCAAATTCTTTTGCTTTCAATTTTTTTAAGTCAAATTTTTGAACGTTACTTCCATCGGTAATAAAAGCAAAACCACTAGGTCCAGCAATAATAGATCTATAACTTCCTCTAAGTGGCAACGCCATAATTCTTCGAGAAATTCCTTCAAAATCAATGACTACTTTCTTGTCCTTTTTAATAGTTGTTTTTTTCTTAGCATCTTTGTTTTTGTCGTCTTTTTTGCTCTTCTTGTCTTTTGATTTTTCTTTTTTTACGATTTCTTCATCACTTTTTGGTTTAAACGGAGAAGCATCTTTTTTAGCCAAATTAATTACATAAGCTGCATAATTTGGTCTTGCTGTCATAGAGCTTGTGTTTGCCCAGCCAGATCGTAATGCGACATCTGTACTTGCTAAAAAATATAAATGTTTGTGATCTAAATCCCAAGCAGGAGAAAAAGAATCTGCAAAAGGATCTGTAATTGCTGTAACTTTGTTTGATGCTAATGACCAAACTTTAAGTTGTTTTAAACTATTGTTGCCAGATTTAGCATAAGCCAACCAATTAGAATCTGGAGACCAGGTAATTCCCATTCGTCCACGTTCTAAATTATTTCCAGCATTATCAATAGTTTTGATAGATTTTTTTTCTAAGTTGATGATTCTAATACGCGTATCATCATCTACAAAAGCAATATGTTTTCCATCTGGAGACCAAGTTGGTTCCCAAGCCATTTTAGAAACTCCGATAGAAATGATTTCTGTTTTTGCCGTTCCGTCTTGATTGGTAATGTGTAAGGCGTAATTTTTTCCGTTGGCATCAGAAAACCAAGCAATTTTATCTCCTTTCGGAGACCAAATTGGTGCTCTGTCTGCTGCGCCAGAACTTTTGCTAATATTTCTTGAATCTCCAAACTCTACCGGAGTTGTAAAAATATCACCACGAGAAGCCATCACAACTCTTTTTCCGTTTGGAGAAATGTTGGCAAAATCTACTCTTGTGTTTACATTTACCCATTTTGTAGTTGTCCAAGGAAAATCACCTTTTATAGAGATTTTTAAACGTGTTGTTTTGTTATTTTTTATATCTAACGTATGTAAATAACCATCTTGTTCAAAGATTAAATGACTTTTAGACCCGCTTAAATATTTTACCGCAGTTCCTTTAAAGCGAGTTACCTGTTTTACAGCTTTTGTTTTTATGTTGTAGGACCAAATGTTAGATGTATGGGTTCTGTCTGACAAGAAATACACCATATTCCCATTCCAAATTGGATACTTGTCTGTTGTTTTATTGTTCGGTAATAAAGTTTCATTTAAAGTTTTTAAATCTACAATTATTAGTGGTGTATTTTGACCACCACGATAATCTCTCCATTCTTCATCCCAGCGTCTCATTTTATCGATAACTATTTGTTTTCCGTTAGAAGAATACGATCCAGAAGTTGCCCATTGCTCCATTAATTTTGTAACAGGGCCGCCTTTTACAGAAACCGTGTACAATCTGTTATAAGAGCTTGGAGCTGTATCTCTATTGGATGCGAATAGGACATGTTTACCATCGTGGGTAAAACCTCTAGTTAGATCTGCACTTGTGTGCCAAGTTAATCTTTTTGCTTCTCCTCCTTTGATTGAAACAATATATATCGCAGAAGATCCAGAACGATTGGATGTAAAAGCTACCCATTTTCCGTTTGGAGATATATGAGGATTACTTTCTAGTGCAGGAGTACTGGTTAACCTGATGGTGAGATTGTTAGATAAATTTGTCGTCCAAAGGTCACCTCCATACACAAATGCAACTTGATTTGCATGTATTGTTGGTTGACGAAGTAGTCTTGTTTCTTGCGCTAAAACAATTGTTGAAAACAACAACGCAATAGTAATAATACTTTTGTTAAATAATTTCATATTGTTAACGTTTAGTTTTTTCTTTAAATGGCGATAAATATACAGAAACCTAAATTTCAAAACTGTTAAAGAAATGATATAATTTATGATAGATAAAAAAACCTCATCAATTACTGAAAAAGTATTCAGCAAAAAGATGAGGTTTTAAATTTTTATTTATTTTATTCTTATCCTAAATACGGATATTTATAATCTGTAGGCGTTACAAATGTTTCTTTAATTAAGCGAACAGACGTCCAACGTAATAAGTTTTGAGCAGAACCTGCTTTGTCATTTGTTCCAGAAGCTCTTGCTCCTCCAAAAGGTTGTTGTCCTACAACAGCTCCAGTTGGTTTGTCGTTGATGTAAAAGTTTCCAGCAGCATTTTCTAATGCTTTAGAAGCTTTTTCAACAATATATCTATCCGTAGAGAAAATTGCACCTGTTAATGCATATTCTGTAGATTCATCCACTAATTTTAATGAAGCTTCCCATTCAGCATCTTCGTATACGTAGATTGTCATTACAGGGCCAAATAATTCTGTGCACATTGTTTTGTACATTGGGTCTTTTGCAACAATTACAGTTGGCTCAATAAAGTATCCAACAGATTTATCGTGACCACCACCAATAATTACATCAGCATCAGCATCATTTTTAGCAGCATCTAAGAAACTTGCTATTTTATCAAAAGAACCTTCGTGTATTACTGCATTAATATAGTTACTAGGATCTTCTGTAGACCCCATTTTTAATTCGCTTGCTTGTGCAATTAAATGACCTTTAACTTCTTCCCACATTGAAGCAGGAATATAAGCTCTTGAAGCTGCAGAACATTTTTGTCCTTGATATTCAAAAGTTCCTCTTGTAATTGCTGTTGCAACTTGTAAAGGGTTTGCAGAATTATGTGCCCAGATAAAATCTTTCCCACCAGTTTCTCCAACAATTCTTGGATATGTTTTGTAAATATTGATGTTGTTTCCGATTTGTTTCCATAAGTTTTTGAAAACGTGTGTAGATCCTGTAAAGTGTAATCCAGAGAAATCTGGAGAAGCTAAAACAGTATCCGTAATCATCACAGGATCACCATACACAACGTTAATTACACCGTCTGGTAAACCAGCTTCTTTAAATAAATCTACAATTACTTGTGCAGAATATGCTTGATGATCAGAAGGTTTCCAAACAACTACATTTCCCATTAAAGCTGGTGCTGCAACTAAATTAGCAGCGATAGAAGTAAAGTTAAAAGGTGTAATTGCATATACAAATCCTTCTAAAGGTCTATACTCAACTCTGTTCCAAATTCCTGGTGCAGAATCTGGCTGATCTTTAAAAATATCTGTCATGTATTGTACATTGAAACGGAAAAAATCAATCATTTCACAAGCAGCATCAATTTCTGCTTGATGTACATTTTTAGATTGTGCAATCATGGTTGCAGCATTCATTTTTGCTCTATAAGGGCCTGCTAATAATTCAGCAGCTTTTAAAAAGATAGAAGCACGTTCCATCCAGCTAACAGAAGACCAAGCTTCTCTTGCAGCTAAAGCAGTAGAGATTGCTGTATCTACGTGCGATTTTTCTGCTACGTGATATTGACCAACAATATGTTGGTGATCGTGTGGTGGAGTAATATTTTTAGTATTTCCTGTTCTAACTTCGCCATTTATGTGCATTGGCACATCAATATTGCTGTTGAACATTGTCTTGTACATTGCTAATAATTCTTCTCTTTCTGGAGATCCAGGAGCGTACCCTTTTACAGGTTCATTAACTGCTGTTGGAACTTTAAAAAATCCTCTTGCCATTTTATATGATTTTAAGTTTTAATCGACTAATTTTGAAGTGCAAAGTTACAACTTATTTTTAGTTTTAAGAACTCGATTGTAGGTTGTAAATTATCAAAAAACAAATACTATTTATGTGTACAGTTACGTATTTGCCAATTGGCGATTCTGATTTTATATTGACTTCTAACAGAGATGAGCAGCCAGCAAGAAAAACGATTGCGCCAAAAGAATATGTTGAAGATAGTGTAAAATTAACCTATCCGAAGGATGAATTAGCAGGCGGAACTTGGATTGGTCTAAGCGATAAAAACAGACTGATTTGTTTGTTAAATGGTGGTTTTGAAACTCACCAAAGAGAAGCTATCTATAAAATGAGCCGAGGAATTATTGTGAAAGCTATTTTAAAATCTGATGATTTTGAAAACGATATTACCACTTTTGATTTTAAAGGAATAGAACCTTTTACCATTGTTTTGGTTGATTGGAATGCTGATTTAAAGGCATATGAATTAGTTTGGGATGGAAAAAAACAACACTTTTCTGAATTGAATAATGAGCCAAAAATTTGGTCTTCTTCTACGTTATATACGCAAGAAGAAAAAGAATTGCGAAAAGTTTGGTTTGCTGATTGGTTAGAAAATCATCAAAATTTTACACAAGAAGACATCTTGATATTTCATCACAATTCGGAAATCGGAACTCCTGAAAATTCAGTAAAAATGAAACGTAGTTATATAGAAACCGTAAGTGTTACTTCAATAAAAAAAAAGGATGCAACCATTACATTAAACTATGAAAAATTAACTTAATAAAGAACAAAAGCAATAAGGGCTACAAAAGCAAATCCAATTGTTGAAATAATTGCAAATGAAAAATTAATAAAGAGAAACTTTATAAATGTTTTTAGATGACCTTGACTGTAAAACCGTTTCATTGCTAGATATAAATAAATTAAGAATAGCAATAAAAATACCGGAATAATATAATCTTGATTGTTAAAGTAGTTTAATAAATAAAAAATGGTTAGCAATAAAAAGAAGACAGTTTGCGTATGAAAAACAAAAATTAAATGCTCTACATAGGTAAATTTTCTTCTCATATAAAAAAACTTTAAAAACAGTGTAAATAACGGCAATAGAATAAATAATGAAATTGAAATGGATGAAATTAATTGATTCACAAATTCCTTCTTGTTGTCATTACTTTGTATAATTTTTCTTACAGCTTGAAATCTACTATACATAAACCGATTCATAAAAGTATGTGCTACTTTTAAGCTATCTAAGCCACTCTCTATTTCTATATCTGGATATTTTTTTTGAAAATCAAAATATTTTTTAGCATCTGGAAAAAAGCTTACATTAATATTTGTTGAGTTTTTAGGTTTGTTTTTTAGAGAATCTGGGGTAATAATTGGAAGTGCTTTTAGTATTTCTGCTCTATCGGTTGAATCAACATTTTTTAATGCTTTTTCTATATTTTTTTTAATATCTACCGAGTCTAATTTGGTTGTAGCATCATCAAATTGATCGTTGATGCTTTTTCCGTTTTCTATCTTACCAGTTCTAAGTTCTTTAAATTTTTCATAGCTTTCTGTGGCTCCAAGAATTAAAAAGAACAATACAGAAATTGTTAAATAAAACCGAAACGGATTTGCATAACGCTGTCTTTTACCATCAATATAATCTCTAGAAACTTTTCCTGGTTTTGTTAAAAGAGGAATAAAAGTAGTCCAAAATTTAGAATCCCAAGAAATAAACCCATTAAATATTTCGTGTATAAAATGACCAAATGTTATACGCCTGTCTTTATTTGCTTGTCCACATTCTGGACAAAATTTTTCATGACCAGAAAATGGATGTCCACAATTGAAACATTCAGAATCATAAACAACGACCTGCTTTTTTTTTCGCTTAATAAGTTTGATATCGTAGTAATTATTGATTGTTTTTCAAAGATAAGAACTTTAAAGAGTTCAAAACTATTTCTATGTTCATTTTTATTGTTGAGGATTAAAAACACCAGTGCCTATACCAATTACACGATCGTAGTTTTCTCCAAATGGCGTATAATACACCAGCACTGTATATTCGTTTTCTGTTTGGTAAAAAGAACCACTTATTTCAGTAAAATCGAACAGGTTGTTCATTTTTTTTGTAACAAAACAATAGTTGTAAAACCCTTGTTTTAAAAGCATTTCTGATGTGTACATTTTTGCGATGGCATCGTACTGCATTTTGTTGGTTTCTGAAAGTACATAATTGTTAAAAGCGCCATATACATAGATTTCTTTTTGGGTTAACTCTTCTGTTTCTAAAGCAAAATGAACAGATGTATAATCTGCCTCACTATCCGAAGTATTGCCATCTAAAGTTCTAATTAGAAATTGTCCATTAATGTCAGGGTTGTAAGTATATGTCTTTTTTGCTCGTATTTCTTGCGGATATAAATAACTGTGATAGCGATTTTTAAGAACTACTTTTGCAACCTGTAAATTGCTGTTTCGAATGCTTTTGGTATCAAAGTTTAAGAACTCATTTCCTCCCCAAAAATTAGATTTTTTAATGTATTTGTATTCCAATCGATTTTTTCTGTAAAACTGGGGTTTCAGATTGGTAATGGCTGTTTTCCAATTGTAGTTTTGCAAGACTGCAATATTAATTTCTTGAGAAGGATTGTTGATGTATATTCCAGTATGATTTACGCTAAATTGTACCGTTTGTTGCTGGTTGATGGTCTTAAAATCTCTACTTCTCAATACAGAAACTCCAACGTTAACAATAGATTCATAGAGTGTAAACCGTCTTGTAAAAAGCACCGATTCGTTTTCGTCTAACACAGAAATTAAATAGTTTCCGCTTTTTGTAATCCGTGTATTGTTATTTGGAATCTGAACTTTGTAATGGGTGTAAGATTGATAGGTGTTAAACGAATTTTCATATTCTTGAAAACTGTTTTTAGAAAACCCTTCAATGTATTCATTTGATAGTAAATTACTGGGTTTCCAATTAAAATCCATTTGCTCAATCCTATAAAAATAGTTTTTTTGGTCTGCGTCTAAGTCATCAAAAGAAAGCTCTAATATATTCCCTAAAGGGATAATGGTTGTAAAGCTTTTGAGCCCTAAGGGTTTTAACTGAATTGTTTTGATGTTTTGAGAATGTGCTCCAAAATTCATCCAAAGAAAACCGAAAAAAACTAATTTTTTAAACATTCATTTTTAAATTAGAGATGAGCTGAAAACTCATCGGTATAATTGTGTTTACAAAGACAAACGTACTAAATTAAATGTATATGCATAAAGACTATAATTTAGAATGAATATAAATAAAGAAATACTCATAAGATAAGGAGTAATTTATTCGAGTATGGCTCTCAAAATAATTAAATTTGCGTGTTTTTTTAAGATAATTAAAAGTCATATTTACTATGTCAAAAGACATCCGTATAAAAAAAGGTTTGGATATCAAACTGATTGGCGATGCAGCACAAACAACCACAGAGCTTTTAGTAAGTGGTATTTATGTGATTAAGCCAGATAATTTTCACGGAATTATTCCTAAAATTGTTGCAAAAGTTGGAGCAGAAGTAAAAGCAGGAGATACACTTTTTTATGATAAGAGTGATTCTCGTATTTTATTTGCAAGTCCGGTTAGTGGTAAAATTGAAGAGATAGTTCGTGGAGAAAGACGCAAAGTATTAGCAATAAAAATACTTGCAGATTCAAAACAAGAACATATAAATTTTGGAACACAAAAAGCTTCAGAAATGTCTTCTGAAGAAGTAAAAGCAAAGTTACTTTCTTCTGGATGTTGGCCATTTGTAAAACAGCGTCCGTATGATGTTGTTGCCAACCCAAATCAAGCGCCGAAAGCCATTTTTATTTCTGGATACGATAGCGCTCCTTTGGCAGCAGATTGTGACTATGTGTTAAATGGCAAAGAAGATTTGCTTCAAGAAGCCTTGACCGCTTTAGCAAAATTAACGAAAGGAAAAGTACATGTTTCTATTTCTGAAAGCTCAAAAAAATCACCTTTTACAAATTTGAAAGATGTTGAGATTCATAAATTGTTTGGTCCACATCCTATTGGAAATGTAAGCACGCAAATCGGACAAATTGATCCTATAAACAAAGGAGAAGTTGTTTGGGTTGTAAATCCACAAGATTTGTTAGTTATTGGAGAATTGTTTTTGTCTGGAAAATTTAATATAAAAAGAACCATTGCCTTAGCAGGTTCGCAGTTCGCGAAGCCAAGCTATGTAACTGTTTATCCAGGAATGACCATCAAAAATATTATTTCAGATAACTTAAATAACGATGATACGAGGATTATAAGTGGTAATGTGCTGTCGGGAACACAGGTTTCTTTAGAAGGAAATTTAGGATATTATGACAATCAAATAACTGCAATTCCTGAAGGAAACGATTACGAATTATTTGGATGGACAAAACCTGTTTTTAATAAAATTTCTCCAACAAGATCATTGACATTTTCTTGGTTAAATAAGAAGAAAAAATACGATTTAAACACCAATACAAACGGAGAGCATAGAGCATTTGTTGTTACCGGTTTTTATGAAAAAGTATTTCCTCTAGATATATATCCAATGCAATTGTTAAAATCTTGTATGTATCAAGATTTAGATGAAATGGAAGCATTAGGCATGTACGAAGTAGCGCCAGAAGACTTTGCGTTAACTGAATTTGTTTGTATTTCTAAGCAACCACACCAAGAAATTATTAGAAAAGGCTTAGACTTAATGTTAAAAGAAATAGGATAAGATTATGGGTTTAAAAGAAAAGTTACATAATTTTAAAGAAGAAAATAAAGACAAAAAATGGTTGCCTGTTTTTAGTGCTTTTCATACTTTTTTATATATGCCAAATGATACGACTCATAGGGGAACTCATATAAAAGCGGCAGATGATTTAAAACGAACCATGAATATGGTTGTATTAGCACTTATTCCTGCGTTAATTTTTGGAATGTTTAATACGGGTTTTCAACATTATAAAGCTATTGGTGAAGCGGTTGATTTTTTATCTTGGGATTCATTGTCAATTGGTTTAATTCAAGTACTTCCATTAGTAATAGTTTCTTATGTTGTAGGATTAGGAGTTGAATTTATTTTCGCAATTATTAAAGGTCATGAGGTTGAAGAAGGATATTTAGTAACAGGGATGTTAGTTCCTTTAATTGTTCCTGTAGATATTCCATTGTGGATGTTAACAGTAGCTGTAATTTTTGGTGTTGTCATCGGAAAAGAAGTTTTTGGAGGAACAGGGATGAACATCTTAAATCCAGCATTAACCATTAGAGCATTCTTGTTTTTTTCTTATCCAACTTGGATGAGTGGAGATAAAGTATGGGTTCATGGAGCTGTAGATAGAGCAAACGAAATTATAGAAGGCTCTAATCTAGATGCTATTTCTGGTGAAACGATACTTGGTGGTTTGGCGCAAGGTAATCCGGTAAGTCATTCAATATCAGATATGTTCTTTGGTTTTATACCTGGCTCAGTTGGCGAAACATCCACTTTTTTAATTTTACTAGCTGCTATTTTTCTAATCTACACAAAAATAGGAAGTTGGAGAATTATGGTATCCGCCGTACTTGGAGCATTGGTTATGGGGCTTATTTTTAATGGTGTAATTGAAGCAGGAATACTTACAGAAGGAAGTAAATTTTACGCATTAATGAGTACCGAATATTGGCACCATTTATTAATTGGTGGGCTAGCCTTTGGTATTGTATTTATGGCAACAGATCCAGTTACCGCATCTCAAACAAATAAAGGAAAATGGATTTACGGATTTTTAATTGGGTTTATTTCAATTATGATTCGTGTATTTAACCCTGCGTACCCAGAAGGTGTAATGTTGGCAATTTTATTGATGAACGTATTTGCACCAACAATTGACCATTATGTGGTTCAAGGAAACATAAAACGCCGTCTTAAACGTAACAAAGTAAAAAAAGTATAACAATATGGAAAAGACAACTGATAAAAATTCATATACCCTACTTTTTGCCATTGGAATGGTCTTAGTAGTAGGCTCAATATTAGCTTTTGCTGCATCAGGATTTAAAGATAAAATAGATGAAAATAAGCGTATAGAAAGGCAACTTAATATTTTGTATGCAATGGGTGTAAACGAAAATGAAGGAAGTAATATGAGCTTTGTTTCAAAAGATATTGTTGAAAGTGAGTTTAAAAAATATATTACCAAACAATTTATAATTCAAGGAGAAAAAATCAGCGAAGATAATAAGGCTTATTTACTAGATCTTAAAAAAGAGCATGCCTTAGCCAAAAATGCAAGTCACCAAAGGCGTTTGCCTATGCTTATAGGAGAAAAGGACGGAAAAATGTTTTACATCGCGCCAATAAGAGGGAAAGGTTTATGGGATGCTATTTGGGGCTATGTTGCGTTGGATAAAAACATGGTGGTTCTAGGAGCATTTTTTGACCATAAAGGTGAAACTCCAGGTTTGGGCGCTAATATCAATCAACGTTTTTTTATGGATGATTTTATTGGGGAACATTTATTTGATGAAGCCAACAATTTTAAAGGCATTAATGTCTCAAAAAGTAATGCAGATCCAAAAAATAAAGATAAAAAAGACAATGAAGTAGATGCCATTGCTGGAGCAACTATAACTGGAGATGGTGTATCGGCAATGATTAAATCTGAATTGAGATTATATCTGCCTTATTTCAAAAATTTAAAAAACTAATTTATGGGACTTTTATCAAAAAAAGATGCAAGATTAATACTAGATCCTTTAGCAGATAATAATCCAATTACCATTCAAGTATTGGGTATTTGTTCTGCATTGGCAATTACAGCAGAGCTAGAAGCTTCTATTGTTATGTCAATTTCTGTACTATTTGTGTTGGGTGTAGGGAATGTAATTATATCATTGATGCGAAATATCATTCCATCAAAAATTAGGATTATAGTTCAATTAATTGTTGTAGCAACACTGGTAATTATAGTAGATTTAGTACTTAAAGCCTATGCCTATGAGTTGAGTAAAACACTATCGGTATTTGTAGGATTGATTATTACCAACTGTATCATAATGGGACGCTTTGAAGCATTTGCTTTAGCTAACAAACCATGGCCATCATTTCTTGACGGTATTGGAAATGCTTTGGGATATGGAGTTATTCTGATTATTATAGGGTTCTTTAGAGAATTATTTGGTTCTGGAACCTTATTAGGATTTAAAGTTTTAGGAGACCCTATCGAAAAGACAGGTGTCTATGCCTTTGGCTATGAAAACAACGGATTTATGTTATTGTCACCAATGGCACTTATCGTAGTTGGAATTATTATTTGGATACAACGATCAAGGAATAAAGAATTATTGGAAGAGGAACTCGTTGGACATTGTGACATATAATTAACAATAATCTTACACAATATATAAAAACATAACATGGAACACATAGAGTTATTTTTTAAATCAATTTTTATAGACAACCTAATATTTGCCACTTTTCTAGGAATGTGCTCATATCTTGCAGTTTCTAAAAAAGTTACTACAGCGATTGGTTTAGGTTCAGCAGTAATATTTGTATTGGCTGTAACTGTGCCATTAAACTGGTTGTTGGATCAATATATCTTACAAGAAGGCGCATTGGCTTGGTTAGGACCTGAATTTGCAGAATACGATCTTAGTTTTCTGTCTTTTATATTATTTATTGCAACCATTGCTACTATGGTACAATTAGTAGAAATAGTAGTAGAAAAATTTTCTCCAGCATTATATAATTCATTAGGAATTTTCTTGCCACTTATAGCCGTAAACTGTGCTATTTTAGGAGGATCGTTATTTATGCAATCAAGAGAAATTCCAACTTTTGGTTTAGCAATGACTTATGGAATTGGTTCAGGAATAGGATGGTTTTTAGCAATTTTGGCAATTGCAGCCATTCGAGAAAAAATTAAATATTCAAATGTACCACCAGCACTTAGAGGGTTGGGAATTACATTTATTATTACAGGTTTAATGGCTATTGGTTTTATGAGCTTTGGAGGGATGTTAACAGGTGGTGATGAAGAAGTAAAAGAAGCTCCAAAAACAGAAGTTGTTAAAGTGATTATAGAAGATGAAAAAGCGCAAGAATTGAAGAAAATTAATACTGAGCAACATCGAAATAAAGAATTAGCGAAGAACACTAAAGAAATTAAAGAATAATGATAGTAGCGGCAAGTACATTAGGAACCGTTG